>Ga0064014_10004_pt1 | contig 191954 bp, 199 predicted proteins | sample CrowatWCoCulture_2_FD_61584 | JGI IMG/M metagenome (GOLD analysis project Ga0064014, IMG submission 61584) | Marine cyanobacteria communities from the University of California, Santa Cruz, USA, analyzing cyanobacterial DNA methylation -... | ecosystem: Host-associated > Microbial > Bacteria >...
TGCACTCTTTAGTAAGAGCAAATGATGTTGTCGGGCGTTGGAGTGATAATGAGTTTGTGATTGTTTTTAATAATATTGAGCATCCCAAAATTCTTGCACATATTAGCCAACGAATTCTTAATACTATTAAACAATCTCTCCTTCTAGTAGAGAATCAATTGAATTTAAAATTGAGTCATACTGTCAAAATTAATTCCTTAGTTTGGGCTTAATTAATTAACAATTAAAAAAATAAAAAATCCCTAACCATAACATTACCTATTATGATTAGGAATTCAAAGAGATTACTTGTACATCGAAATGACAATTATTCATTGTCCATTGTCCATTATCAATTATCTGATGTACAAGATTTTTCCTCATGACTACGGGGACAAGTTTTCTAAGTCTTCAGTCACGGGTTTATCTGGGTTTAAACCGATCCAAGCATCAATTTTTTCAGGATCAAAACCTACCGAAAACCCCATCGACATGAATTAAAGGCGACGAATTAATAAGGGATCAGCTATCATTAATTCTAAGGCTTGTTCCTCGTTTAAATTATCAGGAATAACCTCACCAGACTTAATTCTCGGCGCACTAGGATTAAACCATAAATTAATAGGCAAATCACCAAAAAAGAGACGCAGATTTTCAGGTTTCCAAGGTTCAGTTAAGAGACTTTTTTCTTCTAAATTGTGACCAGCTGCTAATAATAAATTTTTCTGTTTTGTGTTATTACGGCAACCAGGTTTCTCGTAAAAGGTAACGTTAGCCATTATTTTTTTCCAGAGGTAATATAGTGTTCTTCTAGTAATCCTGCAATGTTTTTAGGATTGGGTTTACTATGTTTAGATCTCCCCGGCATTAAGATCATATTAGGGGCTTTTCCACAGCGTTTTTGACAGCCAGTTTTCTGGATGGTTACGTGCTTTTCTAACCCTAAATTAGAGATAGTTTTTTCGAGGACACCATATAGTTTTTTACCTCCTCTTTTGGCACAATCAGACTTATTACAGATCAGGATTTTACCTTTTTTTGCACAAGCTTTACCTTTACCCATAGCATTAGTCTCCTCTTGTGGATTACATTTTACGTCACAACTGAGCCTGTCAATTTCATAAGCTTTCAATTTTAACTTAGTAAATTTTTCCTTCTTAAACTCCTGTTCTCCTGTTATTGAAATCCAATCTCCAGGTAATAAGTTTAAAAAGTGGGTATCCTGTAAACTTTTATCAATTTTAATCCTTAATTCTCTTTCTCCAACTGCTAGAATTAAAGATTTTGCTTGACCATTAGACTTATAAATAAAGCCCACAAACTTGCCTTGTAATTGAAAGGGAATTATTTCACTAGAATGAATTGAACTCATGACAGCTTTCCTTAAAGGATGGAGGAAGTATCGGTTACCAGTTATCAGTTATCGGTTGTTGCTCACTGCTCACTGTTGACTGAGAAAATTACCATTTTTTTTGAAGTGATGAGAGATTTTGTCAATTAAAATGACAATTAAGTTCATCTAAGGTTTTGCTAGATTACTCAACCCAAAGTCAAATTATAAATTCTCTCAATAAGTAAGAAAAATGGTGTAAAAAACTTGAAGAAAGGGGCTTAATTCAGTTATCAGTTACCAGTTATCAGTTACCAGTTGTTGCTCACTGTTAACCGCTCACTGTTCACTGTTCACTGTTCACTGTTCAATGTTTAATGTTTAATTAAGCCCGATAAAAACTGGAGGAAGACTAAAGACGTTTTGCCTCTAAGGTTTGGGGCAAAGTGGTTTCATCGGTAAGCTCAGGAAATTTTAATTTCCAACCGTTGGCTAAGGTTAAAATTTTGCCGTTTCCTTCAACGGTTTGTTCAACAACCAATTCTTCTAAATCTTTTTTGGGAACATAAACAGATAAATTTCCCTCATCGGTGTTACTTAGCATAACTTTCATAGCATAACTCCTGAAATAGTTGACAATTGACAATTGATAGTTGATAGTTTTTAACTATTAACTAAACCTGAGACTCTTGTAGAGAAGGTTCGACGGTTTCCACGATTTCTTCATCATCGGTATCATCAATAAAAGGTTCATCCGCAGGAACCAATTCTTTACGACGACAGCCAACAACATAACCATTTTCGAGGAAATGAACGGCATAAATGTAATAACTTTGCAAATAGGTGCCAATGCCAACAACATAACCCACATCGCCTTTTTTGGCTAAGGTTTCGCCTATTTCTTTCCCAGGAAATGTCCCATCATTGCGAATCATTTTCCGCAGACGAACCTTTTGTTCCATTTCAAAAACCGGTGGATCATTGAGTTCAATTTCACCTGCACTATACAATCCCATGAGACATACTCCTATTAGATACAACATCAAGTAACTCTTCAACGGTTAGACTGCGTTTCATTTGCACCGATAAATGGCGCACGGAGTCTAACACCACTTGGGACTCTTCATGGTTTAAACGAATACCATGTTGACTCAATACATTGGTCAATAAATGTCGTCCCGAATGTTTGCCCACCACTAAACGGCGTTTCCAACCCACCTCATCGGGGGAAAAGGGTTCGTAGGTTTGGGGGTTTTCTAAGACACCGTGGGCGTGAATACCCGACTCGTGGGCAAAAACATTGTCCCCGACGATCGCCTTCCAAGGGGGAAGGGCAATACCAGAGGCAGCTATCACCTGTTGAGATAATTCCCGTAGGCGAGAGGTTTCTATGGCTAAATCAACCTGATAGAGTCGTTTGAGAGCCATAATCATCTCTTCTAAGGCCGCATTACCAGCTCTTTCTCCCAAGCCGTTAACGGTGGTATTAACCGCCGTTGCCCCTGCTTGCAACCCGGCTAAGGCGTTAGCAGTAGCTAAACCAAAGTCATTGTGGGTGTGCATTTCAATGGGAATCTTCAGGCACTCAACCAATTTTCCCACTTTTTGCGCCGTGGTTAAAGGCTCAAGAATGCCCACCGTATCGCAAAAACGGAAACGTGAAGCACCTAAAGACTGAGCAAACTGAGCTACTTCGAGTAAAAAGGATTCATCCGCCCTCGAAGCGTCTTCAGCCCCCACAGAAACAAATAAATCCTGATCTAAAGCAAAATTCAGACTATCTTTTAAGCGTTGCCAAACAAGATTAGTTTTTCCTTTAAATTTTGCCTTAATTTGAATTTCAGAAACAGGGACAGAGATATGAACCCTTTTTAAGCCACAGGCAATGGAGGCTTCTATATCGGAACGGACGGCACGGTTCCAGCCTAAAAGCTTGGCCTTTAAACCTTTTTGGACAATGGTGGTGATGGCTTGGGCTTCTGAGCCTCCCATAGCAGGGATACCCACTTCCAATTCAGGAATACCCATACTATCCATCATCGAAGCGATCGCTATTTTTTCGGCGGCACTGAAAACAATACCAGCAGATTGCTCCCCGTCCCGTAGGGTTGTATCATTGATATGAATATTTTTCAAGGCTTAATCCTCCTCAGATTGACCAATAATTAGGGAGCTTGGAACTGAATTTGAGCATCTAGCCAATCCCAAATTCTTTGTAGTTCTCCCAAAGAGATTAAGCCATATTGCCAAAGCAACATAGGAATAGGATCTCCTGGTTGTCTTCGGTTCTTGATGACCACTGCTAGGTCATCCCGTGATAAGGCCATCTCTTGTTGCAAGAATTGACTAAATTCCGTAGAAATTGAATTGTTTTCCATGACAGCACTGAGAAGTTCAGTTATCTAGATAGTGATCAAGTAACTGAGAAAACCGGAAAGCGGTTTCAGAGGAAAAAACCTAACTTTAATAATAATAATTAGCGTTCTGGATGGGGTAAAAACCCCAAGCAAGGCCATTGATTAGTGAATTTTCTCAGTGTTTTGTCGGTGAGCTAGGCAGAGATTCACGATTTTACAGTTGTCTATTTTGATAAGACTTAACGGACTCATAATCAACCGTTTGCCAACATCGCTCTAGCCAGGTGATTAACTCTTGACGGGGAGCGATAGTTCTAAAGACTACGCTGCGCAGTAAAATAGCATGGATTCCATTTTCTATTTCTACCCACAACGAGCCATCTTCAGGACACCAGCAGGGAATTGTTAATTCTTGAAGACGTTGACAAACAGTCCAGCGATCGCAGCGAGAAACTTTCTCAACTTGACTGATTAGAGCATCGGAATGATAAGGTTGCATCATAATTGTAAGGTAAAGGTCAAGATAGTTTTTGTATCTTTTGTTCCAATTTTTCAATTCTGTCCAATAAAGTCCGAATCACTTGACCTTCAACATCTGGTAATTTACCGTGTTCTAAAGGACAAAATGGACCACTACGGGAGATAATACGACCAGGAACTCCTACTACAGTACAATCGTGAGGAACATCGTCTAAAACGACAGATCCTGCTCCAATACGAACCTGACTACCAATGCAAATATTGCCTAAAACTTTAGATCCGGCTCCCACAATTACCGAATGGCCTAAAGTGGGATGACGTTTACCGCTTTCTTTTCCGGTACCACCAAGGGTAACATTCTGGTAAATTAGGCAATCATCGCCAATAATAGCCGTTTCTCCAATCACCACCCCCATACCATGATCGATAAACACCCCTTTACCAATGGTAGCTCCAGGATGAATTTCAATTCCCGTGAGGAAACGGGCAATATGAGAGAGCAAACGGGGGAAAAAAGGCAAATGGCGTTGCCATAGGTAATGAGATAGACGATGGATGGCTAAAGCGTGTAAACCCGGATAGCAACACACCACTTCTAACCAATGATGAGCGGCGGGATCTCTTTTAAAAATAATTTGAAAATCTTGCCGTAAAACGCTCAATAGGTTAGCCTCAGAAGTACGCGCCTCTGCTATCGAGCTTTTTGAGGGACTTCCATGACGCTCTCTGACTGGGAGTGATCCAAACATTAAATTCCGTGCTTACGCATAGACTTAGTTGTTATGCTTATACCAAGCCCTCTATTTGCCCCATGGGCAAAGATGGTGAGTTAAATTCATTGGATTTATTAGTGGGTAAGTCCCTTTGAGAAAAGCTAGATATATTCAACGTTTCAAGGATTTAAAAAGTTTTTATGGGGTCGGGGGACAAGTATTTTTTGACAGGGGATAGAGTATTTTTTGGGCTTGGGTTTTGTATTTATGTACTCAGGCATAATCAGCATCTAGCAAGACTTTGAAACCTTTTTTGTCCCTATAATAGCCCAAATGGGGGACTACTCAAAATTAAAAAACTATAAAGGGGCTATAAGTACCATCAAATCTAAGTTTTAGCTATGTTATACCCCTTTCACTCGAACTTAAGCGGTTTGTAACAAATTTATCAACTAGAAAATGTTACATTGGATACAGAATTGAATTCCGTGACAGCACTGGGGAGGCAAGAGGAAGCTAACTCGGTGTTTCTTTTAAAAGTGAGGAGTGAATAGTGAATAGTGATCTTAAATTGGTGAGTGGTGAGTGGGAAATTAGAGGGAAAAAAAGCCAAGAATAATAGGGTCAAAGCCTTACGTGATCAGACTTAGAGCCTGAGTACAGAAATGCCTGACTCCCTCTGTAAAAATACAGGAGCCTCCCCCAATAAATACCCGTACCCCGTACCCAAAAATTTTTTTTTGTAGCCTCAAACCCTTGTATTTAGAGGGGTTGAGGATATGAGTACAGATTAAGTAATCCAATCAATCCCAACCTACTCACAAACACCGGACCCAAAATGAGGGGGGTGGTATAAATGACATAACGCCGAAGACATACAGTTCATTGTTTTTATATTGCTCGTTATAAAGTCTTTGACTAATTCCTCTAACAACAATGGCAGCTTGGGCAACAACAGCATCATGAGATAAAAACTTTTCCTCTGTTTTTCCTATGTGCAGCCCTCATGCCTCTTGTTTTTAGTCAAACTTTAATCCATCCTCTAACTCACGGAATTCAATGTTACAATCTACTGGTCTCATTAACCCTAACGCATCTACGGCTACAAAAGCGGCTCCTAAGGGGAACTCATTCATTCCCAATTCTCAAGGAGGTTGTGCTTGTCCTTCAAGTGGAGATAGCACACAGACTATAGATGCAAGGATTCAAGAAAGAATAGCCAAACACCCTTGTTATAGTGAAGATGCTCATCATCACTACGCACGGATGCACGTTGCTGTTGCCCCTGCTTGTAACATTCAATGCAACTATTGTAATCGTAAATATGACTGTGCTAACGAAAGTCGGCCAGGGGTGGTAAGTGAAGTATTAACCCCGGAAGAAGCGGCCCACAAAGCGTTAGTCATTGCAGGAAAAATTCCCCAAATGACGGTGTTAGGTATTGCAGGTCCTGGAGATCCCTTAGCTAACCCCAAACAAACATTTCGCACCTTTGAATTAGTAGCAGAACAAGCACCAGATATCAAACTCTGCTTATCCAGTAACGGGTTGATGTTACCCGAATATGTAGACCGCATCAAAGAATTGAACATCGATCACGTTACTCTAACCATTAATATGATCGACCCAGAAATAGGAGAGAAAATTTATCCTTGGGTTCGGTATAATCGGAAACGTTATAAAGGAATAGAAGGCGTTAAAATACTTCATGAGAAACAAATGGAGTCCTTAGATGCCCTCAAAGAAGCGGACGTACTTTGCAAAGTCAACTCCGTAATGATCCCCGGCATTAACGATGAACACCTAGCAGAAGTTAACCAAGTAATTCGTTCTAAAGGTGCATTCTTGCACAACATTATGCCCTTAATTTCTGCCCCTGAACACGGAACTCACTTCGGTTTAACCGGACAAAGAGGACCCACCCCCAAAGAGCTAAAAGCTTTACAGGATAAGTGTTCTGGCAACATGAAAATGATGCGTCACTGCCGTCAATGTCGTGCTGATGCTGTGGGTTTACTAGGAGAAGATCGTTCTCAAGAGTTTACCAAAGACAAATTCTTAGAAATGACTCCTGAATACGATCAGGCTAAACGTCAAGAAGTTCATGCAGGTATCGAAAAATTCAACGCCGAACTCAAAGCTGCCAAAGCTCTAAAACAGGCAGAAAAAGAGGCTAACGCACGGAAAATATTAGTTGCAGTAGCCACCAAAGGTAACCGTCTAGTTAACCAGCATTTCGGTCACGCTAAAGAATTCCAAATCTTTGAAGTAGATGGAACTGAGGTTAAATTTGTCGCTCACCGCAAAGTAGATCACTACTGTCAAAGTGGTTACGGTGAAGAAGCAACCCTGGACAACATTATTAAATCCATCTCCGACTGTAAAGGAGTTCTCGCCGCCAAAATCGGTCCTTGTCCCCAAGAAGAACTACGGAAAGCTGGCTTAGAGCCTTACGAAGCCTACGACATCATCGATAACGTGGCCATTAACTTCTACAAAGATTATATGCAGAAAGAAGCATTAGGAGTTTAATGTATGCTCGATACCCTTAGCTATCGTCCTCAAAGTTCCCGAGTTTCCTCAAAAGGAAGTACCTCAACCCCCGTCATCAACCCCCCGAGTTCAACCCCAACGGAAACGGAAAACAACTGTAATACTTGTGTTGATGACTATTCTATTCCTCCCTGTACAGGGTTTTCCAAAGACTACAGTTGTTTTCCCGACCTCAACGATTAATCTAGTACCGCTTTAAATCTATCCTAACGGGCTTAATCTGATTAATTAAGCCCCGACTGACCCCCAAACCCTGACTTCTGGTAAAAACTGATGACAGACTGTATTTATCTAGACAATAATGCAACCACTAAAATAGACGAAGAAGTAATAGGCGCAATGATGCCCTATCTCACCATCTATTATGGTAACCCCTCCAGTATGCACAGCTTTGGGGGACAGGTAGCAAAAGCGGTTCAAAAGGCCAGGGAACAAGTGGCGGCCTTACTCGGGGCTGAACATTCAGAAATTATTTTTACCAGTTGCGGTACAGAAGGAGATAACGCAGCTATCTGTGCAGCCTTAACCGCTCAACCGGATAAACATCATATTATTACTACAGAAGTCGAACACTCAGCGGTTTTAAATTTTTGCAAACATTTAGAAAAACAAGGTTATAGCGTTACTTATCTGGGAGTTGATAGTCAGGGAAGATTGGATCTCGATGAAGTACAAGCAGCCTTAACCGGTAACACCGCTCTGGTGACCATGATGTACGCTAATAACGAGACAGGGGTTATTTTTCCTGTGGAAGAAGTAGGAAAACTGGCCAAAGAATATGGAGCCTTATTCCATGTAGATGCGGTGCAAGCAGTGGGCAAAGTACTCATGGATATGAGTAAGAGCAGCATCGATCTCTTGACCCTATCTGGTCATAAACTTCATGCTCCCAAAGGTGTCGGTGCTTTATATGCACGTAAAGGAATCAATTTTCCTGCATTTATGATTGGGGGACATCAAGAAAGAGGCCGTCGGGGAGGAACCGAAAATGTCCCTGGTATTATTGCATTAGGAAAAGCTTGTGAGTTAGCACAATCTCACTTAGAAAATCTCTCCCACGAAAGACAGTTAAGAGATTATTTAGAAACCAGCCTTTTAACCTTAATTAGCGATACCGTTGTAAATGGAACTACAGAAGAAAGATTAGCAAATACAACCAATATTGCTTTTAAATATGTAGAAGGAGAAGGTATTTTATCGTCCCTGAATCAATACGGTATTTGTGCCTCAGCAGGTTCAGCTTGTACCTCCGGTTCCATGGAACCCTCCCATGTTTTAAAAGCCATGGGGCTGCCTAACAGTGTACTACAGGGTTCTATTCGGTTTAGTCTTTCTCGTTATACAACCCAAGAAGAGATTAACCGTGTCATTGAGATTGTACCCGATATTATCAGCCATTTGCGCTCAATCACTCCCAGAATAGAAGATGAGACAACTTCATCACCAACAAAAGAACAAGAAAAAGCAAACTTAATTCAACAAATCTTAGAAGAAGAAGTTAAACCCTTCCTAGCTCAAGATGGGGGAGACATAGACTTATACGATATCGAAGGGGATCTAGTGAAAGTAGTTCTCAAAGGAGCTTGTGATGCTTGTCCCAGTAGTACCGCCACCTTAAAACTGGCCATCGAAGCCAGATTAAAGGATCGGGTTGACCCAGAATTGACCGTAATTGCAGTGTAACTGAAAACAGAGAAAAAGGAGAACACTATGTTAACGAGAAAAAAAGGTAGAGAGCGATCGCCTCCTTAAGCATCGCTTCTCAACCCGACGTTATTACAGCAATCGAAGCATAGTTGAGTACAGTTGTAGATGCTCACACTTAGATACAAAGCTAGTTTGACTTCTGACTTCTGACTTCTGACTTCTGTTAGCGTCACCTCTTGACTCAAAGAGTAAAGATTCACAGCCTTTACTCAACCCGAGAAGCCTTCCCTAACCCAGTTAAATTGGCTTCTCACCTGGGAAGATATCTACTGATGTAGAGAGTAAGAATTCTTCTGGGTTTAAAATCCCCATGTTTCCTAACCGAATCAAGAATCATCTCTGCGTCAGCCCTAGATAAATCTTCCTACTGTACACAATCACTCACTAATTTAGCGAGAATCAACCATGCGTCAAATTGCATTCTACGGAAAAGGTGGTATCGGTAAGTCCACCACTTCTCAAAACACCTTAGCTGGAATGGCTCAATCTGGCAATCGCATCATGATTGTAGGTTGTGACCCCAAAGCTGACTCTACCCGTTTAATCCTCAACTGTAAAGCTCAGGTAACTGTATTACACTTAGCTGCTGAAATGGGTTCTGTTGAAGACTTAGAACTCGAAGACGTAATGCTCGAAGGGTTTGAAGGCATCAAGTGTGTAGAATCTGGTGGTCCTGAGCCTGGAGTTGGTTGTGCTGGTCGTGGTATTATCACCTCCATCAACTTCCTAGAAGAAGAAGGAGCTTACGAAGACTTAGAATTCGTATCCTACGACGTATTAGGGGACGTTGTATGTGGTGGTTTCGCTATGCCTATCCGTGAAGGAAAAGCACAAGAAATCTACATCGTTACCTCTGGTGAAATGATGGCGATGTACGCTGCTAACAACATCGCTCGTGGTATCTTAAAATACGCTCACACCGGTGGTGTACGTTTAGGTGGTTTAATTTGTAACAGCCGTAACGTTAACAAAGAGATTGACTTAATCGAAGAGTTAGCTGAACGCTTGAACACCCAAATGATCCACTTTGTACCTCGTTCTAAAATGGTACAAGAAGCTGAATTACGTCGTCAGACCGTTATTCAATACGCTCCTGAATGCGCCCAAGCTGAAGAATACCGTCAATTGGGTAACAAGATTGTTGCCAACGAGAAACTCACCATTCCTACTCCCATCGACAACGACGAACTAGAAGAACTGTTGATCAACTACGGTTTACTAGGTTCCGAAGAAGAATACAAGAAAGTTATGGAAGCGGACAGAGCGGCGCAAGAACTCACCAAAAACTCCAAGTAGTCCCTCGGTTTAATTGCATTAAACCTATCTCGCTGGGAAATGGGGGAGTTATATCGAAGTCAGAAGTGTGAAGTTTGAAGTCAGAAGTTTTCTTAATTATTTTGACCTTTTGCTTTTTGCCTTTTGGCTTGCACGTAACGCAAACCCCCCTAACCCCTTTCTATTCCTTCTATAATTCACTTTGAGAGGAAGACCTATGGCAACCGTTGAAGAAAATAAGAAACTTATTGCCGACGTTCTGTCGACTTATCCCGAAAAAGCCGCCAAGAAACGTGCAAAACACCTTGGTGTTTACGAAGAAGGTAAAAGCGATTGTGGCGTAAAGTCTAACAAACAATCCTTACCTGGGGTCATGACCGCCCGTGGTTGTGCCTATGCAGGTTCAAAAGGGGTGGTTTGGGGTCCTATCAAAGATATGGTCCACATCTCTCACGGTCCTGTTGGTTGTGGTTACTATTCCTGGTCTGGTCGTCGTAACTACTACATTGGAACTACTGGGATCGATACCTTCGGTACCATCAACTTTACCTCCGATTTCCAAGAAAAGGATATTGTTTTTGGAGGAGATAAAAAACTCGCCAAAATCGTCGACGAAATCGAAGAATTATTCCCCCTCAATGGTGGTATCTCTGTTCAGTCAGAATGTCCCGTAGGGTTAATTGGGGATGACATAGAGGGTGTCGCTCGTCAGAAGTCCAAAGAAACCGGCAAAGGTATTATTCCTGTACGTTGTGAAGGTTTCCGTGGGGTTTCTCAGTCCTTAGGACACCACATCGCTAACGACATGATCCGTGACTGGGTGTTCCCTGCTGCGGAAAAAGAAGGTCTCGAGTTTGAAGAGACTCCTTATGACGTAGCCATTATCGGTGACTACAACATCGGTGGTGACGCTTGGTCTAGCCGTATCTTACTCGAAGAAATCGGTCTTCGTGTGGTAGCACAATGGTCTGGTGATGGTACTTTCACAGAAATGAAAGTTACCCCCAACGTGAAGTTGAATCTGATCCACTGTTACCGTTCCATGAACTACATCAGTCGTCACATGGAAGAAAAATACGGTATTCCCTGGTTAGAATACAACTTCTTTGGACCTAGCAAAATTGCTGAATCTTTAAGAGCGATCGCTGCACGCTTTGACGAGACTATTCAAGAAAAAGCTGAAGAAGTCATCAAGAAATACCAACAACAGTGTGATGACATTCTGGCTAAATACCGTCCTCGTTTAGAAGGCAAAACCGTTATGATGATGGTGGGTGGTTTACGTCCTCGTCACGTAGTTCCTGCTTTCAAAGACTTAGGCATGGAAATGATCGGTACCGGTTATGAATTCGCTCACGGTGACGATTATAAGCGGACTTCTCACTACGTTAACGATGCTACCCTCATCTATGATGACGTAACCGCCTACGAATTCGAGGAATTCGTTAAAACCCTCAAACCAGACTTAGTTGCTTCTGGGGTTAAAGAGAAGTATGTCTTCCAAAAAATGGCACTTCCCTTCCGTCAAATGCACTCTTGGGATTACTCAGGACCTTACCACGGTTATGATGGCTTCGCTATCTTCGCCCGTGATATGGACTTAGCCCTTAACAGTCCCACCTGGGGATTAGTTGGCACCCCTTGGAATAAATAGGAGAGGACATCATGGGAGACTTTGGGGACTGGGGGACTTTGGGGACTGGGAGACTGGGAGACTGAGAGAAATAATTGATATATCTTTACCCTGTCATCCCGTCACCCCCTCGCCCCGTCACCCCCTCACCCCGTCACCCCCTCTCCCTCTCTCTCCTTTCTGAGTTTCTTTGTCTGAGATATCCATCCTAAATACCGGAGTTAATACTAATGGCTCAAAACGTAAACAACATTAAGGACCACGTTGATCTGTTTCATCAGCCTGAGTACCAAGAACTGTTTGAAAATAAGAAACAGTTTGAAGGAATGCCCGATGCTGAGAAAGTAAAAGAAGTGGCCGAATGGACCAAAACTTGGGAATATCGGGAAAAGAACTTTGCCCGTGAAGCCCTAACTATTAACCCTGCTAAAGCTTGTCAACCTTTGGGTTCTCTCTTAGCTGCCGTTGGGTTTGAAGGAACTTTACCCTTCGTTCACGGTTCTCAAGGTTGTGTGGCTTACTTCCGTACCCACTTAACCCGTCACTTCAAAGAACCTGTGAGTGCTGTTTCCTCTTCTATGACAGAAAACGCTGCGGTTTTCGGTGGATTAAGAAACATGGTGGACGGTTTAGCTAACGCTTACGCCCTCTACAAGCCCAAAATGATCGCCATCTGTACTACTTGTATGGCTGAGGTTATCGGGGATGACTTGGGTGCGTTCGTCGGTAATGCTCGTCAAGACGGGTCTATTCCTGATGATTTCCCTGTTCCTTTTGCTCATACTCCTAGTTTTGTGGGTTCCCACATCACTGGTTATGACAGCATGATGAAATCTATCTTGGATACCTTAACCGAAGGCAAGAAGGCTGAAACCACCAACGGTAAAATTAACTTCATTCCTGGGTTTGAAACCTATATTGGTAACCTACGGGAACTAAAAAAAATCATCTCTGCGTTTGATTTAGATGCCACCATCTTAGGTGACCACGAAATGTACTTAGATTCTCCCAACTTAGGGGAATTTGAAATGTACCAAGAAGGTACCTCTTTAGAAGATGCGGCTGATTGTATCAACGCTGAAGCCACCATTACCCTACAAACCTACACCACTCCTAAAACTCGTAAAATGATCGAGACGCAGTGGAAGCAAAAAACCCTCACCTATCGTCCTTGGGGTATTAAAGCAACTGATGAGTTCATCATGGGCTTATCTGAGTTGACTGGCAAACCTATTCCTAAAGAGTTTGAACTTGCTCGTGGACGTGCCGTTGATGCTATGACCGATACTCAAGCTTGGCTACACGGTAAGAAAGCTGCGGTTTACGGTGATCCTGATCTAGTTATGGGCTTATTACAGTTCATGTTAGAAATGGGGGTCGAACCAGTTCACGTCTTGGTTCACAACAGCACCAACGCCTTTGAAAAAGAAGCCAAAGAACTCTTAGAGTCTAGTCCCTTTGGACAAAATGCTACTGTTTGGGGTGGTAAAGATTTATGGCATATGCGTTCTTTACTGTTCACCGAACCTGTGGACTTCATTGTTGGTAACTCCTACGCTAAGTATTTAGAGCGTGATACCAAGACTCCTTTAATTCGTATTGGCTATCCTATCTTCGATCGCCATCACTTACATCGCTACTCCACTATGGGGTACGAAGGGGCTATTAACCTCCTCAACTGGATCGCCAACGGAATTCTCGAGTCGTTGGATCGTAAGACAGATACTCCTGCTGTAACGGATATTTCTTTCGACTTAGTTCGTTAATTAGGAAATCTGAAACGAGGGAGATCAGGATGATTCAGGGAGTTTCTACTCCCCCCCTCTCTCTTCGAGAAGGCAAAAGGCAAAAGGCAAAAGGCAAAAGTTTGGAATTAATATTTTCTTCCCTTGCTTCCCCTGCACCCTCTGCTTCCTTTACTCTCAACAACTCTCTGCTACTATTTTTAATCATAAGATGAGGAAATGGTTATGACAAGTCCTACTCCTTATTCCACTAATAAAAGATTCACTCTCGACCCCCTTTCCCCCCTAAAACGCTGGCTAGAGCATTTAGAGATCAAAGATCGCTCTTTTGCTCATTTTATTTGTCGGGTGATTCCTTGTTCTTGTCCTTTTGAAAGAACAATAACGGTATTAGGTCATAGGTTGTTCCACATTCCTCCTCTATGTAAATTGAATCCTTTTTACCACCAATTTGTGGGTTTACGACTCAAAGCATTGAGTTATCTTGCTGATGTTTGTGGTGAAAATGTTCAACATTATATTTGTTAAGTAATTGACAATAATTAATTGTTAATTGTTAATTGTTAATTGTTAATTGTTAATTACTAGGTCATTGGTAATTATTAGGGAATCCGGTCATGAAACTAACTAAGGGCAAAATCAACGATTTGCTGACACAACCTGGGTGTGAACATAATCAAAATAAGGAAGGCCAAGGTAAAAATAAGTCCTGTACTCAAACGGCTAACCCTGGTTCTGCTCAAGGAGGTTGTGCTTTTGATGGGGCTTCTATTGCTTTAGTTCCTATCACCGATGCCGCTCATTTAGTTCATGGTCCCATTGGCTGTTCTGGTAATAGTTGGAATAGTCGGGGTAGTCTCTCTAGTGGTCCAATGACTTATAAGATGGGTTTCACCACAGATTTGTCAGAAAATGATATTATTTTTGGTGGTGAAAAAAGACTTTATAAGGCGATATCAAAATTAGTTAAAAAATATAATCCTGCTGCGGTTTTTGTTTATTCAACCTGTGTAACTGCTCTTATTGGTGATGATTTAGATGCGGTTTGTCAGGCTGCTACTAATAAATATGGAAACCCAGTTATTCCTGTTCATGCTCCTGGTTTTGTGGGTAGTAAAAACTTAGGAAACCGTCTCGGAGGCGAGGCATTATTAGATCATGTTGTTGGCACAAAAGAACCAAAATATACCACAGCTTATGATATTAATTTAATCGGTGAATATAATGTTGCCGGTGAAATGTGGGGTGTTCTTCCTCTGTTTAAAAAAGCAGGTATTAATGTTTTAGCCAAAATTACAGGGGATGCTCGTTATGAGGAGGTTTGTTATTCCCATCGGGCAAAACTTAATGTAATGATCTGCTCTAAAGCTTTAATTAATATGGCCACTGCTATGAAAGAAAGCTATAACATTCCTTATATCGAGGAATCGTTTTATGGCATTGCAGACATGAACCGTTGTTTACGGAACATCGCTCAATTTTTTGGGGATCAAGCATTAATAGAAAGAGTAGAACAAATAATAGAAGAAGAAACCGTCAAGTTAAACGTTGCTTTAGCCCCCTATCGGGAACGTCTCAAGGGTAAACGCATGGTGTTGTACACCGGTGGGGTGAAAAGTTGGTCTATCGTTTCCGCCGCCCAAGACTTGGGTATGGAAGTGGTGGCTACTAGCACCAAGAAAAGCACAGAAGAAGATAAGGGACGTATTAAGAAACTTTTGGGTAAAGATGGCATTATGCTGGAAAAAGGTAGCCCAGAGGAGCTTTTGCGGGTCATTGAGAAGACAAATGCTGACCTCTTGGTGGCAGGTGGCAGAAACCAATACACCGCACTGAAGGCGAAGATACCTTTCTTAGATATTAACCAAGAACGTCATCATCCCTACGCCGGTTATATCGGTTTAGTGGAAATGGCCAGAGAGTTAAGCGAAGCGGTTTATAGTCCCATCTGGAAACAAGTTCGTAAACCCTCCCCCTGGGAACTTTGGCAACAGGAACACGAAAGCTTATTGAACTTGGAAGCAGAAGGGGAATAGGAGTTCGGAGTTCGGAGTTCGGAGTTCGGAGTTCAGAGTTAATATATCTCCCCCACACTCCCCGTCACCCAGTCACCCCGTCCCCCCGTCTCCCCGTCACCCCGTCCCCCCGTCTCCCCGTCTCCCCGTCCCCCGTCTCCCCGTCACCCCGTTACCTCAACAAGAAAATGACAACAATACTAAACCCCCACAAGTCCCTATCAGTCAACCCTTTAAAAATGAGTCAACCATTAGGCGCAGCGTTAGCCTTTTTGGGGTTGCGGAAAATGATGCCTTTGTTTCATGGTTCTCAGGGATGTACTGCTTTTGCGAAGGTTGTCTTAGTGCGTCATTTTCGTGAGTCTATTCCTTTGTCTACCACTGCGATGACGGAAGTTAGTACCATTTTGGGTGGGGAAGACAATATAGAAAAAGCGATCTTAACTATTCTTGAAAAATATAATCCTCAAATCATTGGTTTGTTAACTACTGGGTTAACAGAAACAAGAGGGGATGATATGCCTCGTATTTTAAAGTATTTTCGGGAAAAACACCCAGAGTTAGAGAATTTTCCTGTTATTTCTGTGTCTACTCCTGACTATAAGGGATCTTTACAGGATGGTTATGCGGCAGCCGTAGAAGGAATAGTCTCTGCTGACTATAGTAGTGTAGCCGATGATGAACCGCCAATGGTAGGCATGAAACCCCAGGTAACGGTGTTATGTGGTTCCTATATGTCTCCTGGAGATGTAGAAGAGATCAAAGCTGTTATTGAGGGGTTTGGCATCACTCCGATCATGATTCCTGACTTATCTCGTTCTTTGGATGGCCATTTAGAAGATGATTATCATACGGTGACTACTGGGGGAACCAGTTTAACTCAATTAAAACAGTTACACCGTTCTTGTTTAACTTTAGCCATCGGGGAAAGTATGGCCAAAGCTGCCTCAATTTTACAGGAACGTTTTGGCACAAAATATAAAATTTTCCCTCGTTTAGCTGGGTTAGATGCGGTTGATTCTTTGTTATGGGAACTGTCCCAAATTTTAACCGCCCGTTGCGATCATCACTTCCCCATTGTGCCAAATGTACCAGCACATTTACAACGGCAACGCCGTCAGTTACAGGATGTTATTTTAGACACCCATTTCTATTTTGGAGGTAAGAAAGTTGCTTTAGCTTTGGAACCTGATTTACTGTACCAAACCGCTTGGTTATTGACAGAAATGGGGGCAAATATCCAAGCTGCTGTTACTACAACTAAGTCCCCACTTTTGGAAAAATTACCCATAGAAACCGTTACTATTGGCGACTTAGAAGACTTAGAAGAATTGGCAGTAGGTTCAGATTTAATTATTACCAATTCTCACGGTATTTCCCTAGCTAAACGTCTGAAAACCCCCTTATATAGAATGGGTTATCCTGTGTTCGATCGCTTGGGTTTAGGCCAACGCTGCTTGGTGGGTTATCGTGGCACCATGAAGTTTTTATTTGATGTTGGCAATATTCTCATGGAAGAAGAAGCCAAACATAGTCCCGTTGCTCTACACTAAAACGGGTTTACCGCTCAAAGTTTCCCCTAATTTTGTTCATCTGAGAGGAAAAACATGAAAGTTGCATTTACTACTAGCGATAATGTCCATGTCAATGCCCACTTTGGTTGGGCGAAGAATATCGACTTATATGATGTCTCTCCCGAAGGCTTCGATTTTGTCAATACCTTAGAGTTCGGTGGCGACTTAAAAGAAGACGGAAACGAAGACAAATTAGTACCAAAACTAGAAGCATTAGACGGCTGTACTTTACTCTATGTAACGGCTATTGGTGGTAGTGCAGCAGCCCGTTTAATTCGTCAAAATGTAACTCCCATTAAAGCTAGGACAGAAACAGAAAAAATTGACGAAATTCTGACACAATTAGTAAAAACATTAAAAGGAAATCCTCCTCCTTGGTTAAGAAGAGTTCTGCAAAAAGAAGCAGGAATCGAGCCAACGCCCAACTTTTTGGACGACGACGAGGAGGATGAATAAGAAGTGAACAGTGAACAGTGAAAATTGCTAACTGTAAACTAATTATTTGAATGCAAAAATTCTATGAATAATTAACAGCAAAATAGTGTAAAATTGTTCATAGATAACGGAAATATTCTCAGGATAATTGTTATTATGGCAACAACAACAACCAACTCAGAACAACCAACTCTCTTAGTTGCAGACAGTCCTTTTCTAAAAGCATTAGTTCAGCAACTTCGGTCTTACGATAGCTTTGGTGTGTATCGTACTTGGACGGATGAACTTGTTATTGCACCTTACGTTATTCCTAAGAAGAAAAGACGGGAAATTTCCCTAGAAGGAGAGATTGACCCAACCACACAATTACGGATCATCTGTTATTTTCGGGCCATCGCTGCCTTAATAGAACAGGAAACCGGATTATTGTGTCAAGTTGTTGTTGACTTAAACCATGAAGGTTTTGGTTGGGCTTTAGTATGGGGTGGGAAATTAATGGTGGTTTCTCGCAGTTTACGAGATGCTCATCGCTTCGGTTTTGATACCTTAGAAAAGTTAAATGATCAAGGAACTAAATTAGTGAATTCTGCCATTGAATTAGTGCAGAGATTCCCTGAAGTTTCTAAATTGTAATGTAAGCAAGAAGGGAAAATAAAAAGCAATTTATTGTTATTTTTCCCTCAACTTCTAAGTCAAACATGAGGTAAAAATTATGACAGTAGCCACCGAAAATAATCCTACTCCAGAAGCATTTGCAGACCTAAAAAAGAAGGTTCGTAAACTAAATTCTAAAGCCGGACAAATGAAGATGGACTTGCACGATCTAGCCGAAGGACTACCTACGGACTACCAAGACCTCATGGAAACGGCACAAAGAACTTACGATATATTTAGCGAGTTAGATCACCTCAAGAAAAAACTAAAAAACTGGGAGGAAGCCCTAAAATGACTATTACTGTTGATACCCCAAGAACCTTTGCTGAGTTCACCAAACTCATCGACACCGAAGACTACCTAAATTTCTTTGATATTAGTTATGACCCTTCTTTTATTAACGTTAACCGTCTGCATATTCTTAAGCAGTTCTCTATTCTTATCAAGCAAGTCGATAAAGCCTTCCCCGATCTTAGTGAAAGTGAAAGATTAGAGAAGTATAAATTAGCTTTCCAGGAAGCCTACGAACTATTTAAAACCTCTAGTCCCCTGGAAACTAAACTCTTTAAAGTTTTCCAAGATGTTCCCAACAACGTGGTTTTATTGGATGACTTAGCCCAAGAAGCGGAAACCCTTTAATAAGAGTTCGGAGTTCGGAGTTCGGAGTTCGGGAGTTAAATATATCTCTCCAAACTCCCCACCCTCCCCAAACTCCCCACCCTTCCCACACTCTTCCCAAACCTTACCCCCAAGCCGTCATGAACTTCACCCCAACGGAAAGAGAACGTTATTCAAGACAAATACAACTCCCTGGTTTTGGCGAAGAAGGACAAAAACGCCTCAAGGACTCCACTGCTGTAGTAACAGGAGTAGGTGGACTTGGTGGTACAGTTGCTCTCTACTTAGCGGTTGCTGGGGTGGGTAAAATCATTTTAGTTAGGGGAGGGGATTTGCGTCTGGATGATCTCAACCGTCAGATATTGATGACCAATAGTTGGGTGGGGCAACCAAGGGTGTATAAAGCTAGGGAAACCCTGTTAAACATCAACCCAGACATTGAAGTAGAGGCGGTTTCGGAGTTTGTCACAGCAGAGAATATTGACGCTTTGGTACAACAGGCCAATATTGCTTTTGACTGCGCCTTTGACTTTAAGGAACGCCACCTCTTAAACCAAGCTTGTGTTCGTTGGGGGGTTCCTATGGTGGAAGCTGCCATGAGTGGCATGGATGCTTATCTAACCACAGTTATTCCTGGGGAAACTCCCTGTTTATCCTGCATTTTCCCAGAAACCCCGGAATGGGATCGCTGGGGGTTTGGAGTGTTAGGGGCAGTTTCCGGTAGTTTGGCCTGTTTAGCGGCCCTAGAAGGTATCAAACTTTTAACCGGACTCGGAGAACCTTTAACCGGTCAACTGTTGACCATGGACTTAGGTACTGCCACCTTTGCCAAACGTCGTCCTTATCATGATCCTAACTGTCCCGTATGCGGTAACTTTACCAAACAACGGTTAAGCAGTTATCTCCCCAAGCAGGAGGAATTAAAGATTAAGAAGTAAGCAATAGTTCAATTCTAGATTCTATATTCTAAATTCTACATTCTCAATCATGACTGTTACTCTTACTGAAAAAGCTTCTTCAAAACTCCAGAATTTCCTAGAAGGAAAAGCCCTTACTGGTATCCGTGTTGGGGTTAAAACCGGTGGCTGTAATGGCTACGAATACGCCTTAAATTTAGTTAAGGAAGCTAACAACGAAGATGTTTGCTTTGAACAAGATAATGTCCTCATCTATGTTGATCCTAATAGCGTGTCTTTATTAGATGGTGTGGTCATTGATTTTGTGGATAGTTTAACCCAAGGCGGTTTCACCTTTACTAACCCCAATGCAACACAGACTTGTGGCTGCGGTAAATCTTTCGCTACAGCAAACTGCGGTGGCCAAGCCACAGGATGTGGCTAAAAAAAGCTTTGATTTTTAACGGTTATTTCTTCTATTTGAGGAGAAATTAATGGTAAAAAATTAATGGTAAACCTTCCTGTTTTTAAGGAGAACACTTATGACTGCAACCTACAAAGTTCGTCTCATCAAAACTGTCAAAAGGAAAAATAAAGAAACAGGCAAAAAAGAGGAGATCAATAAACTGGATATCAGCTTAGATGTTCCAGAAGATGAGTACATCCTTGAAGCATTTGAAGATGCCATTAACCACGATCAGATTGAGTATCCTGATGGTCTTGAAGAGTTACCTTCTTCTTGTCGTGCAGGATCTTGTTCTAGCTGTCTTGGTAGAATGGTAGAAGGAGAAGTTGATCAGGAAGATCAAAGCTTTTTGGATGACGAACAATTGGAAAAAGGATGGGTACTACTTTGTGTTGCTTATCCTCGTTCAGATTGCACAATTAAAACTCACCAAGAAGCTAATTTGGTATAAACTTGTGACCTATTTTCCTCATCCATCCGCTGAGGAAGTCGTGGCTTATGCCACGACTTTCTATCCCTAATACAAACTTTCAAGGGAAAGATTTTATGGATACTATTCAACAACAAAATAAATCGCTTTCTCCGAGGTTTCCTATGAATTTAAGGTGGAAAAAATTTATTTATAAAACGGCATTTTGGATGATGGGGGAGATTGTTCTCAATCTCTTGGGTTTAGATAATGTCGCCGATTATAGCGAGTTCATTTTTGGTCACGAATTAGAATTATCTAAAAAGAATCACAAAACGGTTAAACTCTCTTGCCTTAAGCCAAAATTTTGTGACAAAATTAAGGAAAGTTGTCCCGTGGATGAAGTTGCTTTACAATTTTCAGATTCCCCAATCGATGATTGTATTACTAATCATCGGGTTTTCTTTAAGAAATGTACAAAAGTTAAACATTATTGTATTAAGGCTTCCTTGTTTTCTGATTTGTCGCACAATTTGAAATGGGAGAATTGTAGGCGTGATACGTGAAAAATTAGTCAAAAAATATCGAGATTTGGTGAGTTATTCTTATCCTTATATTAACTCCCTATTGAATGATTGTTATCTAAAAATTATTGATGGCTGCCTTAATCCTGTTTCTCCACCTTACTATTATTTGGGCATATATTATGTAGGAAGATCGGGAAAAGAAATTGTTTCCTATCAAGAGGAATTGAGAAAGATTGCTAAGACATTTGGTATGATTGATATCGTTTTTCTCGATGCTAAAAGACTAATTCGCGACCCAGTATCAACCCTTAAATCAGAAAATCCCCGTCTTTGGTTAGAACTTTATTGGATCTCTAGTAAGGTAACAACTGACTTAGATTAATACTTAATTATACTCATTGGTTTAAGCCAAAAAGATGATGACAAAATAAAATAACTATGATATAGAAAATTGTTAATTAATAAGTCTCAAAAAGAATAGATAATTATTCAAGTTGTGTATCTCTAGTTACTGTTTAAAATAAGGAAAAAAATTACACTAATAACAAGGTATAAAAAAGACAGATGAAGTGTAATCAATGTCCTGATAGTTGTCAAAATAAATCCCAAACTTCTAACAGTTTTTGGCAGAATTTGTGGCGAAAGCCTCTCAAGATGAAATCTCCAGAAGTGATTTCTGAAGGAACCATTGCCTTAGTGGGTTCTCCCAACGTGGGTAAGAGTCTTCTCTTTAATGTTTTAACCGGGGGATATACCACGGTTTCTAACTATCCTGGAACCACTGTAGAAGCCTCTCGTAATTATATCAAAATTGCGAGTAAAACTATCACGATCATTGATACACCAGGTATGTATTCTCTAATTCCAATGACAGAAGAAGAACGATTTTCTCGGGAGTTATTATTCCGAGAACCTTTAGATTTAGTTGTTCATGTCATTGATGCCAAAAGTCTTAGTCGAATGTTAAATTTAACATTTCAACTAATGGAAACTCAGGTTCCTATTCTAGTCGCTGTCAACATGATTGATGAAGCAGAAAAATTAGGAATATGGGTAAACGAAAAGCAATTAGAAGCATCCTTAGGTATTCCTGTTGTCACTTTATCTGCTGCTCAACAACGAGGCATCAAAAGTTTAACCGCTAAGATGGCTAACTATGTCCACATTCCTGCGCTATCCTACAGCTATTGAAGAAGGAATCACTAAAATAGAGTGCCTTCTAGAGAGCGATCATGACGTAGTGAAAGCAGCCATCGAACCATTAGTATCCAAACGTTCTTTAGCTCTTTTATTACTACAAAAAGATCCCTTATTATGGCAAAAGGTTCGTCAAAAAGAACCCAAATTTGAAGCTATTGAAATGGTAGTAGAATCCGTTCAAGCTCAATTTAGTGATCCTCTGGTTTTAGTCATAGCTAAAACTCGTCATCACACTGCCAAAAAAATCGAAGAATTAGCCATTGTAAAAATTAGGAAAAAGTCAACGGAGAGCGAAGAATTTTTTCATCGCGTAACTGTTAATCCTATTACGGGTTTTCCCATCCTTTTTGTGGTTATTTATTTGGGCATCTATAAGTTTGTCGGTTGCTTTGGTTCTGGAGTTTTAGTTAATTACTTCCAATCTGTTTTTACACAGCAAATTAACCCTTTAATTGACGGGATAGCTACTCGGTTATTGCCCTGGACAATTTTGCAGGATTTAGTGGCTAATGAGCAGGGAATTTTGACTTTAGGAATGCGTTATGTTATTACCATTATTTTACCTATTACTACTACATTCTTTTTGATTTTTTCTATTCTGGAAGAAAGTGGTTATTTACCCAGAATTTCTCTGCTAATCGACCATTTATTCAAAATGATTGGTTTATCCGGTCGTTCCATCATTCCTTTAATTTTAGGTTTAAATTGTAGCAGTGCTGGTTCATTAGTAACCCGCACTATGGAAAGTAAACGAGAACGTTTTATTATCTCTTTACTCTTAGCTTTAGCTATTCCATGTTCAGCACAACTGGGAATTTTTATTGGACTACTTTCCCAAAATTTTATGGCTTTGATAGTTTGGGCTATTTGTATTGCTTTTATTTTCGCTATTATTGGTTCCTTAACCGCCAAAGCATTGCCGGGAAGTTGGTCTTATTTTTACATGGAAATTCCCCCCTTACGTTTGCCTCATCTTCGCTCTACTCTAACGAAAACATATAATCGAATTCGTTGGTATTTAAGTGAGGTTATTCCTTTGTTTCTTCTGGGTTCCGTTATTATTTGGTTGGGTAATTTAATTGGGTTACTGCCTTGGTTAGTCCATAGTTTAGAACCAATTATGCTCAAATTAGAACTGCCAAAACAAGCCTCAAGTATGTTTATTTATGGCTTTTTTCGGCGAGACTATGGAGCAGCCAGAATGTTCGATCTACATCACGCTGGATTGTTAGAAGGTAGACAATTAGTAGTTTCTGCTGTGACATTAACTCTATTTATTCCTTGCTTATCTCAGTTTAGGTTTATGCTCAGGGAACGGGGACTAAAAACAACTATTACTCTAAGTAGTTTAGTTATTATTTTTGCTTTCTCTATGGGCTATATATTGAACAAGATTTTACTCGTTTTAGAGGTTATTTAATCATGCTTGCTCAAACATTTTCTCTAGAATCCTCAGCCTTAAACTTGATGAAAGAAAAAGAAAAAGGCGTTATTACTCAGTTCAGAAAAAGCGATGAAAATTTACTGAGAAAACTTATTGGTATTGGTATTATGCCAGGACTATCTATTACTCTAGAACAAAAGTTTCCTTCTTATGTTGTTAAAATTGATGGCACAAGAATAGCTTTAGATCGGTCTATCGCTAAAGCGATTTATGTCAGAAAAACAAAGTGAATTATGAGTTCGGAGTTTGGGGTTCGGGGTTCGGAGTTAAAATTTTAACTATTTATGTTAGTTCATCTGCTGAATTCCTCTCAATATAACTCTGTCTACATTATGGGTATTAGGAAGTATTATGACTCTTGATTTTTCTCCGATTTGGATATCATTAAAAACCGCAGCTTTGGCAACTACGATCGCCTTTTTTCTGGGGGCGATCGCCGCTCGGACTATGTTTAAATATCGGGGAAAAGTCAAAGGCTTAATCGATGGTATTTTAACCGCCCCTTTGGTACTTCCGCCGACGGTTGTAGGCTTTTTTCTCTTATTATTACTAGGAAAATACGGACCAATTGGCAAATTTTTAAGATTATTTGATATTACCGTAATATTTACCTGGTACGCTGCCGTTATTGCCGCCACAGTTGTAGCCTTCCCCTTGATGTACAAAACCGCATTGGGAGCATTTCAGCAGATCGATACCAACCTTTTAGCTTCTGCTAGAACCCTTGGAGCCACAGAATGGCAGGTATTTTGGCGTATTTTACTGCCTTTAGCGAGACCTGGCCTTATTTCAGGAGTATTATTAGCTTTTGCTCGTGCTTTAGGGGAATTTGGGGCTACCTTGATGTTAGCAGGGAGTATTCCAGGCAAAACTCAAACTGTCCCCATTGCCATCTTTTTCGCTGCCGAAAGCGGTGACATGACAGAGGCAATGTTATGGGTAAGCGTTATGTTAGTTTTATCCTTAAGCATTGTGGTTGGGGTCAACTATTGGAACGATCATCGTCCCCATCAACGGAGAGCAAAACAGGCCAAACAAGGCCATCTAACCCTGATAGATGAAACCTTACTCGCCTGGGATAACCCTGTCGCCCCCTTAACCTGGGACTCAACCCGTACAAATGTTTTACCTAGTCCTATTGAATTAATTGTTGATATACAGAAAAAATTACCCGGATTTACTTTAGATGTTTCTTTTTCCAGTAATCAATTACCATTGGGGCTATTGGGAGGTTCAGGAGCAGGGAAAAGCTTTATTTTACGCTGTATTGCTGGTTTGGAAACCCCCGATGAAGGTTGTATTATCCTCAATGGTCGGGTTTTATTTGATTCTCGTAGAGGGATAAATGTACCAATCCGCGATCGCCGTGTGGGTTTCTTATTCCAAAACTATGCCCTGTTTCCCCATCTCACTGTCGCTCAAAATATTGCTTTTGGCCTACCCAAAACCCTCTCACCCCGTGCCATCCGTCAACGGGTAGAAAAACAACTGCTTGCGGTACAGTTACACGGGTTAGGCGATCGCTATCCTCAAGAATTATCAGGGGGACAACAGCAAAGGGTTGCCTTAGCGAGAGCTTTAGCTAGTGAGCCAGATATTTTGCTATTAGACGAGCCATTTTCCGCCCTAGACACCTATTTACGGGATCAATTAAAAAAACTCCTCAGACTCAGTTTAACTCACTTTCCAGGGGCAACCTTATTTGTCTCCCATAACCTAGAAGAAGCCTATCGTATATGTCCCAACCTCTTGATTTTAGACGAAGGAGAAATCATTGCCCAAGGGCCCAAACAAGACATATTTGATGCGCCCCAATATTTTCGAGTCGCCCAACTCACCGGATGTAAGAACTTTTCTCGCGCCGTCATTCAGTCGGAGAATACTATCACTGCTCTTGACTGGGGATGTACCCTAAGAGTGAACGAGCCTATCCCTGATGGTTTAGCTCACGTAGGTATACGCGCCCATCACCTCATTTTTACGGGGCTAAAAGAGCAACAAACTCGCTCTCCTGAGAACATTTTTCCTGCTTGGCTGACTACCATCAGCGAAACCCAACACAGAATGACATTGTACCTCAAGTTAAATTCTTCCCCTAGTAGTCCCTTCGACTATCACCTACAAGTTGAAGTGTTCAAAGACACCTGGAATAGGTTGCAATACTTGCCTCAACCTTGGCAAATTCAACTTTACCCCTCACGCCTTCTGTTACTACAAAATAAAAATAGTTCTCTGTCCTTTGAATATCACCCCAGTCATCTTTCAACTATTACTAAAGATGATTAGTTCCATCAACAACCATACTAATTAAAATAGATATAATACCAGTTTTCTAAAGTAGGGGTTAACGGCCGTTAACCCCTAAAACCTTAATAAGAAGAATGTCATCATTGAATCCTGATTTTTTGATTCTTGTTAGAGGTTTTTTGTTGTATATGCTCTCGTAATGCGTGATTAATTAGGGTTAAATAATCTCCTCCTTCTGCTTGATCAACTTGTTGGCCAAACCATTCTAAAATATCGTTATCAATTAAAATCGTTAGCTTTGTTTGATGAGAAGGAATAGGTTGTACTGCACCTCTTTTTCCTTGGGAAAAGTCATAATTATCTTTCATGATATTTATTCTAAATAAATTGCTGTTTCTGTTTTGGTTGCTTTTCGAGCGGAGATAATTCTAATGCTGTTACCTCGATAGGTATAGACAACGGCTAAAAGTTGTCCTATGGCACTCATTCCTATTGTGACATATCTTTCTTCTTCTGGATGTTCGTCAAGAGTTGTAATTGCCATTTCATCTAATCGTAATACAGTAACTGCATCTCGAAAACGAACTCGATGTTTTTGCCAGTTACTTTCTGCTTTCTGTTTATCCCATTCAAACTCCATGTTAGTTTATTTTTTTGGTTCATTGAAGTATAAATTTAACCATATCACAAAGTTTAACTATCTTGCCGGTTTAACAGTGTTAAACCCCTACAAAAAATTATCACTCCGAACTCCTAACTCCTAACTCCGAACTCCTAACTCCTAACCCCGAACTCCTAACTCATCTCATCAAGCATTATCTGATAATTATTTCGTACTGTAATAGTCCAAGGATGTTCATTACCTAAGACAGTTTCTAAGATCTTTATAGCATCTACATATAGAGGTTCCGCTGCTTCATATTTTCCTTGTATTCTGTATAGTGCTGCTAAATTATTCATACTACTAGCAACATCGGGATGTTCCTCCCCTAAGAGCTTTTTACTAATGGCTAAAGCATCTACATACAAAGGTTCTGCTACTTCATATTTTCCTTGTGAATAGTACAGTGCTGCTAAATTATTCATACTCTGAGCAACATCGGGATGTTCCTCCCCTAACAGCTTTTTCCACATAGCTAAAGCATCTACATAGAGAGGTTCCGCTGCTTCATATTTTCCTTGTTTTCTGTATAGTTCTGCTAAATTATTCATACTACTAGTGCAGCTTAGCAAAAATAATCTACCAGTCACTTATGATCTTTAAAGCCCTTAAATTTCCAAACGAACGGCTTAGCAAAATGTTGATTAAAGTAATCAATAAAATTGAGAATTTTTTGGGATAGTTCTTCAGTTGAACGGACAGTAATTCTTTTGAGTAAACGCCGGACTAAGATCGAAAACCAACACTCAATTTGATTAAGCCACGATGTATGTTTGGGAATATAAACAAAGCGAATTCGATGAGATTCATCTGATAAAAAATCTGCTCTGCTGTCCATAGATTGCAAAATCCCCTCCCTTCCTTTTCTCCCCAAATCAATAGTAATTTCACAGCTTTCTGCTACTAATTTGACTAAGCTTTCCGATTTATGAGTGTTGAGTTGATCTACAATAAAAATCCATTCTGCTTTTTCATCAATCTTAATCGTTCTCTGGATATGTTCAGAAAAATCTTGTTCTGTTCTTGTCGGTCCAATAGAGGGACTAACAACTTTTCCTCTTGCCACATCCCAGTTCGCAATCAAGCTTAAAGTTCCGTGTCTTTCATATTCAAATTCGATTTTTTCTACTTGCTTAGGCTTGATTCTTTTGTTCGGAAATAATCTCTCAAGAGCTTGAATCCCTGTCATTTCATCTGTACTAATTAAATGAATTCCTTGTTCTAACAAAGTTTTAGCTTCTTGATGAAGTTCACAGATATATTTGACTTGCTTTTTAAATTTTAAGGGATCATCAATTTTGGCATTTAACCAGTAACGAACGAGATGTGGTTGTAATGTCGCTTCTTTTTAAAAAACGCCCCACACTACGGGGGGAAATCTTTTCGACAATTCCTCTTTTTATGGCTTCATCCGCCAACTCTGAAGGTGTCCAATGGCTCACTGGTCTGTCTGATTTTTCACATTCTTCACAAGCGATCGCTACAATCTGGACTACTTGTTCGACCGTAAAGGATTTTGTTGTTCCAGGTCTTGGGCGATCGCTTAAAATTCCTTTGATCAAGACCATTAATACTTTCTCCGTTACCTGTTGTTCTTCGGCGGCACTCAGTTTTTCTCTCTCCTCAAACCATCGCGATCGCCACTGACGCACTTGTACTCGGTCTAATTCTAATCTTCGACTAATCGAACTATTGCTCTCTCCTGATGCTGCGGCTAAGATTAGCTTGGCTCGTCTAACAAGGCGATAGGGGTTTGTTGTCCCTCTCACTATTTGTTGGAGTACTGTTTTCTGTAGGTTGGAGAGGTTAATTGGCAATGCTTTTATCATGGACATCAACTTCGAGATTCTTCCGTTAGTTTCATTGAAACACATTGTCGTGGCTAGTCACGAAAGTTTCTGTAAAAATCTGGTGGATTACTTTCGCCAAGCTGCACTAGCAACATCGGGATGTTCCTCCCCTAAGAGCTTTTTCCTAATGGCTAAAGCATTTACATATAGAGGTTGGGCTGCTTCATATTTTCCTTGTGAATAGTATAGTGCTGCTGAATTATTCATACTCTGAGCAACATCGGAATGTTCCTCAACTAAGAGCTTTTTCCTCATAGCTAAAGCATCTACTAAAAGAGGTTCTACTGCTTGATATTTTCCTTGTGAATAGTATAGTGCTGCTAAATTATTCATACTATTAGCAACATCGGGATGTTCCTCCCCTAACAGCTTTTTCCTCATAGCTAAAGCATCTACATACAAAGGTTTTGCCACTTCATATTTTCCTTGTGATTTGTACAGTGCTGCTAAATTATTCATACTCAGAGCAACATCGGGATGTTCCTCCCCTAACAGCTTTTTCCTCATAGCTAAAGCATCTACATACAAAGGTTTTGCCACTTCATATTTTCCTTGTAAATCGTACAGTGCTGCTAAATTATTCATACTCAGAGCAACATCGGGATGTTCCTCCCCTAACAGCTTTTTTCTCATAGCTAAAGCATCTACATATAGAGGTTCTGCTGCTTTATATTTTCCTTGTGGTTGGTACAGTGCTGCTAAATTATTCATACTCAGAGCAACATCGGGATGTTCCTCCCCTAAAAGCTTTTTCATCATAGCTAAAGCATTGACGAAAAGAAGTTCAGCTGCTTTATATTTTCCTTGTGATTTGTACAGTGCTGCTAAATTATTGATACTACTAGCAACATCGGGATGTTCCTCCCCAAAACGCCGTTTACAAACCGATAAACAGTCTTTATCCCATTTTTCTGTTTCTTGATAATTGGTTTGTCCTTGATAAAATCTTCCCAGTCCGACAAACGGCCACTTAATATCTTCATCATCAATATTATCTCTCATTAATGTTGCTATCATCTCCAGATGAGGGACAGCAATGGTAAATTTATTAATATCATTTAAAGTTGGATCATAATCAATAGACTGAGCAACAGGAATCAAACTTTTACAAAATTTATGTTTTAATGCTTTTCTATCTTCTAACTCAATAAAATTACTCTTATCTGTATTATTTAACTTGCTTTTAAAGAAATAACTAATCAGGAGATGATAACTATATAAGGGTTTCGCCTTAGCATTTTCCTTACGATAATCTAGTAAACTTAAAAATGCAAGTTGGTATAAATGATTAATAATTAAATAATAGATAATACAAATTGCTTGTTTATTAGTTTGTTTACTGCTTTGTAAAAGATTGAAGTTTCGCAGTTCTTCGTCTCTTAATATTTCTAATTCTTCAATTTCCTCCTCTTCATCCTCATTAGGATATAAATGACTGAATTCTACCCATGACCAGTCAAATAATTCCGAACCAAATAAACTGAGATAACAGCCTAATTTTTTCCCTTCTGGTGATAGTTTTTCCCAAGATAATTCAAACGCGGAAGCAATTCCTAATTGCGCTGTCATATCTGCTTCATTATCTTTAGGATCTAATAATGCTCTTGCTTGTAATTGTTTTTTATTGAGTCGTTGTAAAGCTTTACGTAAAGTTAGATCCTCATAAATAATTAAATACCGTCCAACTAATTCTAATCCTAACGGTAAATAACCCAACCATTGACATAATTCTTGTGCTATTTCTAATTCATCATTAACCCTTTCTTCCCCAATAATTTGTTTTAATAAGTTTAAAGCTTCTGATGGTTTTAATACTTCTAATTCTAACTTTTATAATCGTCCTAACTTCTGGCGACTGGTAACAATAACCTTAAACTTTTCATTTTTTGTTGGTAAACTATTCTTGATATTCTTGTAATTTTCTACATTATCAAAAATTACCAAAACATTCCCTTCTTGCCAATGACTCCAACAATATTGTAGACGTTCCTTGAGAGTATTTAAGTGATCAGGAATAATAACATTAACCGATGATTGAGCAAAAGAAATAATTTGTCCTGAAACATCACTATTGCTTCTATTTGCTTCTACCCAACAGATACCACCTTGATACTTTTGTTGATATCTGAGAGCATATTGTAGAGCTAATTCTGTTTTTCCCACACCTCCCATACCTATTACCGAAGTAATAGCTAATGGTTGATCATCGCTCAAAAGTTCATCAATTTTTTCTAACTCTTTTACCCTACCCACAAAAATCTCTGTCCCCGTATAAGGGATATTTTCAGGTATTCCAATTATCTTTTGAGGGGGTGCTAATGCTTCATTAATAGTAATTTGATCAGCATTATAAATCCTTCCTTTATTCCCAGTTTGCTCATAAGACTTATTCATAATTATTTTTCATTAATAGTAATTTGATCAGCGTTATAAATCTTTCCTTTATTTTGATTTTGTTGATACGCTTTTTCCCCATAAACGTTCATAATATTAGAACCTTCTCCTTCATTTTCTAATGCTTGATTAATCTCATCATAGAGACGCTGAATATCTTCTCTGAAGTCTTTATTTTGTCTAAGTTCACTTTCTAAATAAAATCGGATAGTTTCTAAATCTTTGTCTTCATCTGACTCCTTCTCTAACTCAGTTACAACTTGTGGGTTAGACTTTAATCTTTCTTTAACCATATCTGCTAATGTCTTAATCTTTTCAAGGGTTGCTTCCGTTGCTTTTTGAACCACTGTTGTTGAAGCAGTTGTAAAGACAAACCCCACAATAGATGTAGCGAAAACAGTTAAAGATATTGGTTCTACCATAATCATTGCATAAATTAATATATTGATTATTCTATCTTATTTAATCATTTCTTGGCCGAGTGAATATTTTTGTGAGCATAGTTATTCTCAATGTATATGTTAGATACCCGTAGCAGTGCATCGACATTGTAGGTTGGGCTCGGTACTCAACCCAACAATATTATGAATTATTTAATTACTTTAATTCTATTTTAATCTAGAAGAAAATGGGAAATTTTGTTTTAATTTCTGTTATCCCACATACTGGGAAGTTAAATTGAATGGAGATAAATATGATTGAAGCTCTTAATAAAGTGATGACAAAACTTGAGCAGTTACCCGAGTCTGAACAAGAAAGAATTGCTAAAATAATTCTTAATGAAGTAGAAAAACAAGAGTTAACCGTCTCATCTTCTGCTTCTTTTTCTCTAGAAAATTAGCCCTTTGTGGGGATGTGGAAAGATAGAAAAGTTATCCCATCTCCTAAACCTACTACCTGGGAAGATTTTTTTGAAAAAACTCCTTTACCCTCAGAAGATTTTATGGAACAAAGAATTGATTTACCTCTTCAAACTAGAGAGGATTTATTCTAAATGTATATGTTAGATACTAACATTTGTATCTATATCATTAAAAAGCGTCCATCCACTGTATTAACTCCTTTTCAAGCGGTTGCTTCCGAAGATGTATATATTTCTGTGATGACTGTAGCTGAATTACAATATGGTGTGAATAAATCTAATGCTAAAAGTAAGAATCAAGAGATTTTAGATGATTTTATCTCACGCTTGCAAGTTTTACCATGGCAAGAAACAGCAGTACAATGCTACAGTAAAATTCGTAATTATTTAGAAGCAAAAGGGACTCCTATTGGTAACATGGATATGTTGATTGCAGCACATTGTCAAAGTCAAGATTATATCTTAGTTACTAATAATACTCGATAATTTGAAAGAATTCCCGACCTAAAAATAGAGAACTGGATCTAGTGCGCTCTTTAATACTTTAATTCTCTTTAAAATTTGATGGAATTCTGCGATCTTAGAAGATAATATATATATAGGAATCAGGAATGATTCATGAGAACTTGGAGATCCCCCCTTTAGTTCCCCCCTTACAAAGGGGGGTTAGGGGGGATCAGAATTCACTTAATTCTCACAACTGATAACTGATTGCTATAGTTAGTCTAAATAAATAGTAAAAAATGTAGCACAAGCTTCTAGCTTGTAATATGCAGGATACCTGTGTTACTGTTCATCAATTATTTAGACTCGCTATAAATGATACAGCTTAATATTATGAATCAACTTTCTTGGTACGATGCGTCAGAAGAAGTAAAAGAACTATTAATATTAGCAACAGATAACTGGGAAAATAGCAGTTTAGCTGAACAATATATTAACCAAGCTTTGGAAAAAGCAGGGAATAATATGGACGTTTTGGTGGGAGCTTATCGTTTCTTTTTCTATAAAAATAAGACAGAAATTGCTCTAAAAATTGCTAGAGAAGTCTTAAGACTCATCGAAAAAAAAGAAAATTTACCTTTAAAATGGGAGCAACTACAGCCCATTTTAAAGGAGCGTCAAAAAGAAGCAAATATCAGACTTTATATCAATGCTTATGCCTGTCAAGGTTATATCTTAGCAAAAATGGGTCAAATTGAACAAGCAAAATTTATTACAGAACAAGTAAAAACTATTGATGAAAAAAGAGAATCTTGTGCTACAACTGTGTTTGAAGTATTAACAAAAGACCCCGATGATGATGATTATTAAATAATATAAATTTCAAAAAGTAGGGGTTAACGGCCGTTAACCCCTACAATATAAACATCTATAGTCTAAATTGATGAAAATCCTATAAGCTGTTCAAAATTAAACGGTTTGTGATTCTTTAAATCGCGCGTTTACCTCATCCCAATTGATGGTATTCCACCAAGCATCGACATAGCTTCCTCGAGAATTTTTATAATTGAGATAATAAGCGTGTTCCCAAACATCAGTACCTAAAATGGGATATTTTCCTTCCATGATAGGGTTATCTTGTCCTGGTGAACTGGTAATTTCTAGACGACCATTTTTATCTCTAACTAACCAAACCCAACCACTACCAAAACGTTTAAAAGATTCAGCCTTAAATTGCGCCTTAAACTCTTCAAAACTACCAAAAGAATTATTAATAGCTGTAGCAAACTCACCATTGGGTTCACCACCACCATTAGGAGTCATAATTGCCCAGAATACAGTATGATTGTAATGACCACCACCGTTATTACGAATTGAAGTACGAATATCTGAGGGAATGTTATCAATATTTCCTAGTATTTGCTCAAGGGTTTTTCCCTTTAATTCTGGGTGTTTTTCCAGGGTTTTCTTAAACTTTTTGAGATAGCCTCCATGATGCCCAGTATAGTGAATTTCCATAGTTTTAGCGTCTATAAAAGGCTCTAAAGCATTGTAATCATAAGGTAAAGGAGCTTGAACAAAATCACCATTGCTAGTTTGGGCTATTTGACTAACTCTAGTAGTATAAGATGGAACTGCTGAGTAAATGGGGGCGTTATTTAAGTTACCCCAGAGACAGCAAATTAGAAGAACAATCCCGAAAAATAAGAAATTAGCCCGATTCTAAATTTTCATACAAAGCCTCTTTAAAATTATTGTTAATTTGAGAAAATATTACCTATTTTAATTACTAATTTAATAAAAATATTAACATTGGTCAACAGAGATTATAACTAAGTAGTGAATAGATTAGTTGCCAAACTGGTTAAATCTATTTAGAAAACTTTACCTATTTAATTAGTTAATTAATAATAGTAATTATTTTTCTTAATTTGGGAATACTAAGAAGACATTTCCTATAGACTTGCAGATATAGCAATCAGTAATGGTTCATGAGATTATCGAGATCCCCCCTAACCCCCCTTAAGACCCCGTCGTTAACGATGGGGTTTGGGGGTTAGGGGGGATCAGTTTCAACATTAATTCTCACAACTGATAACTGATTGCTATAGTAAAGCATTTGCTGATTATCTCCCAATATTCTAAATCCTAAATCAATAGGGGACAAATTGCCCTGAAAATTGCGAAAAAAAGCTTAAGAATTATCCAAGAAACCGAAAACTTACCGCTAGAATGAAGGCACACATTACATCATCACTCTTATCTCTCATATTTTAAGGAGACATCATGACAGAATCTCGTCGAGAACAGTATTTTAATTTGATCGATCAATTAATGCGTTGTCCCAATGGAGAAGAACCCAACGTATTAACCTCCAATAGTGAATTATTGGATCAGGGTTTTATAGAATCTTTAGTCCAAGTTTCTACTATGATGGCCCACGAAAATAACCCCGATGGAGCAAAATTCTTAATCCACGTCGCCCGTCAATTATCAAAAGAATTAGGCTTCTATCCTGAAGTTCCTGTTAATAGTTAAGATAGTTAACAGTGATCGGTAAATTGTCAAGAAAACTGCTCACTGATCACTGGTAACTGATAACTGGAGCAATTGATTATGTTAAAAAATATTCTCTCAATTTTTCTCCAGCCAAATTGTCCTTTGTGTGAAAGAGCAACCACGGAAGAAATTTGTAAATATTGTCAGAAACAACTTAAAAGTCACCAACTAAAAGATCCTAAAAAATCTTGGCAAGGGGACTTACCCTTATTTGTTTGGGGAGAATACGACGGTAAATTAAAACAGGCGATCGCAGCCTTAAAATACGATAAAAGTCCTCAAATTGGAGAACTTTTAGGGTTTTGGTTAGCAGAAAGTTGGGGAAAAATTATTTAATTGATAGTAAAATAAAACCTTTAATTATTCCAATTCCTCTCCACAAAGCAAAGGAAAAAATAAGAGGATTTAATCAAGCAGAGATCATAGCAAGGGGATTTTGTCAAGGTACAAAATATCCTTTAAACCCAAAAGGTTTAATAAGAATACGTCAAACCAAAGCTATGTTTAGTTTGACTTTTCAAGAAAAAGGAAACAATATTAAAGGAGCATTTAAACTAGGAAAAACCCTAGAAAAAAATTCCTTATCCAGACCAGTTTTATTAGTTGATGATATTTATACCACAGGAACAACGTTTAAAGAAGCTGCTAAAATTTTACGGGATAATGGTATTAAAGTGTTAGGGGTGGTTGCCGTTTCTAGTACTCGTCATTTATAATAAGGCAGATTACGGTGAAGACTAATAACAAAATATTGATTATTTTGCCTAATTTTAAAACCATGATTAAACTCAAAAAAATATATATTACCTTGCTCATTGGTGGTTGTTTTTCTTTTGGAAATATCGCTTTAAATCTTGCAGAGAGTTTTGCTCAAGACAACCCAGAAACCCCCCAAGAAAATGTTTTAGAAGAACCAGAAGAAACCCCATCCTTGACAGCTATAGATTGGTATAATAAAGGGGTTGATGAAATAGAAGCCAGGAACTATCAAGGAGCGATCGCAGCCTTTAGTGAGTCCATTAAACTCGACCCAACTGATGCAGACGCTTATTATAATCGGGGTTATTCTTACCTAGTTTTAGAGAAATTTGAAGAGTCCATTGAGGACTACGATCAAGCCATAGAATTAAAATCCGATTTTGCCTATGCCTATGGAAACCGATGTTATGCTTATTATCAACTAAAAAATCATGAACAAGCCATTACCGATTGTTCAAAAGCCATTGAATTAGAATCTAAATATGGAGACTTTTATATTTATCGGGGCAATGCAAAAGATGATTTAGAAATGCACGAAGCAGCTATTTTGGACTATAACCAAGCCATAATTATTAGCCCCAATAACCCCAAAGCTTATTACAATCGTGCTTTAGCTTATAATCGTTTAGGCAAATCCTTACAAGCAGTGGAAGATTACAGTAAAGCCATTCAATTTAATACCAATTTTGCTGATGCTTATCATAACCGAGGAGTAACTCGATTTAAACTAGAAGAAAAAGAAAAAGCGATCGCCGATCTCAGAAAAGCAGCACAATTATTTAGGCAACAAGGTAACACAGATCATGCCGAAAAATTTTTAAATACCATCAAACAATTAGAAAAAGGAGAAATCTAAGAACTCAGTGATCCCTCAAACCGTCATTTCTAGGTTCGGAAAACTACACTACCCTAGAGAACCCCGATCCAGTCACCATAGATATGAGTCATAAATACTCAAGAAAACCCATTATTAATACTTAGGCTGATTAACAGCATTGAGTAAGTCATATAGTAATTACGGAGTCTAGGATATGGGAAAAGTTGTCGGTATTGATTTAGGAACCACTAACTCTTGTGTAGCGGTAATGGAAGGGGGAAAACCCACCGTTATCGCCAACGCAGAAGGGTTTAGAACCACCCCCTCTGTAGTCGCTTATGCCAAAAACGGCGATCGCTTAGTGGGACAGATCGCTAAGCGTCAAGGGGTAATGAACCCCGATAACACTTTTTATTCAGTGAAACGCTTTATTGGTCGTAAACACGAAGAAGTGACCAACGAAGCTACAGAAGTATCATATAAAGTCTTACGAGATAGCAACGCCAACGTTAAACTAGATTGTCCGGCCCAAAGCAAACAATTTGCCCCCGAAGAAATCTCGGCACAGGTTCTCCGTAAATTAGTCGAAGATGCCAGTAAATACCTCGGTGAAACCGTTACCGAAGCAGTAATTACCGTTCCTGCTTATTTTAACGACTCTCAGCGTCAAGCTACCAAAGACGCGGGAAAAATTGCCGGAATTGAAGTAAAACGGATTATCAACGAACCCACCGCCGCTTCTTTGGCCTACGGGTTAGATAAAAAGAGTAACGAAACCATCCTCGTCTTTGACTTAGGGGGTGGAACCTTCGACGTATCCATTCTCGAAGTAGGGGACGGTGTATTTGAAGTATTAGCTACTTCTGGAGACACCCACTTAGGAGGGGACGACTTTGATAAAAAAATTGTCGACTTTCTCGCCGGAGAATTCCAAAAAAATGAAGGGATTGATCTACGCAAAGATAAACAAGCTTTACAACGGTTGACCGAAGCAGCCGAGAAAGCCAAAATTGAACTCTCTAGCGTCACCCAAAGCGAAATTAACCTGCCCTTCATCACCGCTACCCAAGAAGGTCCCAAACACCTCGACACTACTTTAACACGGGCGCAATTTGAAGAACTCTGTTCCGATCTCATCGATCGCAGTCGCATCCCCGTAGAAAAATCTATGAAGGATGCTAAACTCAGCAATAGCGACATCGATGAAGTGGTACTGGTTGGGGGTTCCACCCGTATTCCTGCGGTACAAGAGTTAGTCCAAAAAATCCTCAACAAAGAACCCAACAAAGGGGTTAACCCCGATGAAGTGGTGGCTATGGGTGCAGCCATTCAAGGGGGTGTATTAGCCGGGGAAGTCAAAGATATCCTTCTGTTGGATGTAACACCTCTCTCCTTGGGTGTAGAAACCTTGGGCGGTGTCATGACCAAAATTATTCCCCGTAACACCACCATTCCCACCAAAAAATCCGAGGTATTCTCCACTGCGGTTGATGGCCAAAGTAATGTAGAAATTCATGTTCTGCAAGGGGAAAGGGAAATGGCCAATGATAACAAAGACTTAGGTTTATTCCGCTTAGATGGTATTCCTGCTGCACCTCGTGGCGTTCCTCAAATCGAAGTTACCTTTGATATCGATGCTAATGGTATCCTCAATGTGACTGCCAAGGATAAAGGCACCGGTAAAGAACAGTCCATTAGTATTACCGGGGCTTCTACCTTACCGGATAACGAAGTCGATCGCATGGTTAAAGAAGCGGAAGCTAATGCTAATGAAGATAAGGAACGTCGGGAAAAAATTGACCGTAAGAACCAAGCTGACTCTTTAGTTTATCAAGCTGATAAACAACTGAGTGAGTTAGGGGATAAAATTCCTGAAGCAGACAAAACTAAAGCTGAAGGGTTGATCAAAGACCTCAAAGATGCGATCGCCCAAGACGATGATGATAAAATCAAGTCTTTAACCGAAGAGTTACAACAACTGCTTTACAGCATTGGTAGCAGCGTTTATCAACAAGCTGGTGGTGCGCCTGGTGAGGCCCCTGGTGCTGATGCTGGAACCCCTCCTGGTGGCGGAACTTCTAGCGGTGGCGATGATGTCATTGACGCAGAATTTTCTGAGTCTGATCCTAAATAATTATTATTGAGTATAGTTTTGAGGAGCATCTTAATTAGGGTTTGCTGAATAAAAGCAAAACCCTATTCTTTAAAAGGTTACACCCATATTCGCGATCGAAAAAAAGATCAGCTTTGTCGGCTACAAACCGCTATAATTGCTAGAAAAACCTCCCAGTTGTTGGTCAAGAACAAATGTATCGAAAAGAGGAGCAACCTTTACCGCCCCCAGAAAAATTTGAATTACCTTTCGAGGGCAAATTGTCCCCCAATAATCGTTGGGTAATCATGGCAGAGTTGATACCTTGGGATGATTTTGAGGAAGAATATGCTAAACTTTTTTCAGCAGAAAAAGGTGCGCCAGCCAAACTATTTAGAATGGCATTAGGGACATTAATTATTAAGGAAAAATTAGGAACAAGTGATAGAGAAACTATAGAACAGATTAGAGAAAATCCCTATCTACAATACTTTATAGGTTTAAATTGTTATCAACAAGAGCCACCACTGGAATCTTCAATGCTAGTTTATTTTAGGAAAAGAATTGATGGAGAATTGATAAACAAAATCAATAAAAAAATAGTAAAAAGAGAAATAGACAATAGTGATAAAGAAGTAAAAAAAAAGGATTGTCTCCAAGAAAAAAGAGAAAAAATAAAAAATAAAGGTAAACTAATTTTAGATGCGACTTGTGCGCCAGCAGACATCAAATACCCAACGGATTTAAGCATATTAAATCAAGCCAGAATTGAGACAGAAAGAATAATAGATAATCTTTATAAACCATTAAGAGTAAAATTGAGAAAAAAGCCGAGAACTTCTAGAAAAATTGCTAGAAAGGAATACTTAAAAGTAGCTAAAAAACGAAAAGTATCTTATCAAGAAAGAAGAAAAGCTATCGGGAAACAGTTAAAATACCTTAAGAAAAATTTAGGAAATATAGAAGACTTAATTCAAGCTGGGGCTTCCCTGGAAAATCTGAGTAAAAGACAGAAAAATTGTCTAGAGACTATCAAAAAAGTTTATGAACAACAACAGTCAATGTGGGAGAATAAGACCCAGAGTGTTCCTCAAAGAATTGTAAGTTTAACTCAACCGCATATTCGTCCAATAGTGAGGAGAAAAGCAGGAAAACCAATAGAGTTTGGAGCTAAACTCTCAGTAAGCTGTGTAGATAACTATGTGTTTCTAGACAAAATAAGTTGGGAAAACTTCAATGAATCTTGTTATTTAAAAGAACAAGTAGAAAAGTATAAAGAAACGTTTGGCTATTATCCCGAATCCGTCCATGTAGATAAAATTTATCGAACTAGGGAAAACAGAAATTGGTGTAAGGAAAGAGGGATAAGAATCAGTCGTCCGAAGTTAGGAAGACCTCCGAAAAATGTCAGTGAAGAAGAAAAGAAACAAGCCCACTCCGATGAATGCTTCCGTAATGCTATTGAGGGAAAGTTTGGACAAGCTAAACGAAGATTTAGCCTAAATCTCGTGATGACAAAACTCCCTGAAACCTCCATTACATCTATTGCTATTACATTTTTAGTTGTCAATCTTTCTAAACTTCTGAGGCAGTTTTTGTCGCTTTTTTTGTCCTTATTTACTAATAATAGAACAGGGGAACTCATCAAACCGCCTTTCATTAATTTTGATTATACTTTAAACAATTTTTATGTACTAAAACTTATTGATTTGTCAGAAAATTCTTGGTCAAAAGTGGCATAAATTTTGGAGAAACTTTTTCAGCAAACCCTAATTAAGGAATTAAATACTTGCCCACCATCACCATCTAGATCATTAAACATGGGGACGGTGGGCAAATTTATTTGTTAAGTATCATAATCTTTTGTATTAAGCATTTGCCCACCCTACAGACTTTATTAATAAATTATTATAAAGATCAAACTTCGAGTATTATTTTAAAATTACTTGGTTTCGGTAAAGGTTTATTTCTAGCTTGATAATCTTCGATTAGAAGTTCTAACACTTCTTGACCATTTTTTAAAGCTTCCTCATAACTATTACCATGAGTGTGAGCATAGGGACCAAATTCGGGTAAACTAACTACATATTTTTGGTCTTCATCTGACCATTGAATAATGATACTATATTGATTATTCATTGATTTACTCCTGCAAATTATCTAAATCTTTGATAGTGACAATTCAAAATTTTTTTAATTATTTCAAAAACTTCTTTAAATGCGCTAAAATCAAAATCATTAAAACCTTTTTCTTTATCGTAGATATAGGTTGCAAAAGCATCTTTTGACAATGCCACATTATTATTTTCAGAATCAAAAACTTTATTGTCTATTATTTTTAGTTGATTAGATTTGAATTTATTATCAGTAGTATTTAATTGAGGATTAGATAAATGTTTACCACTTTTTGGGTGAAACTCGTCACTTAGAAAGAGTCTTCTCTTATCATTGTCTATGGTCTGAATTTCTGAATTTCGATAATAATGTTCGATACAAATCTCTTTATTTTCACGATGCTTAGGGATAGGTAACGCAAAAGAATAGACACCATTTTCCCAATCTTTGAAACCTTGAGAATCATCATGAATATTTTTCATTATGTTAGGTTCATCTCGATCAAAAATTGCAATTATGGGAATATCTTGCTTATTCTTACAAAACTGTTTACACATTTCAAGAAGTTGACTACTACATGGATCTCGATATTCGTGAAAATCTACCTCAACATTATAAGTTTCACCTTTTTCTTTTAACCATCTTAACGCAGCTTTTAAATGTTTAATATCTGTTTTTCCTTCAGTCCAAATACTTGCTTGGAGTAAATTATTATTGGAATTCACATTAGAAGGATTATAGTTGTCAACAATCGATTTTACTTCATCTTCAAATGCTTTGGTTTTCTTATAATAGTCAAAGGAATTTTTGAACTCAGAAAATCTTTCAGTTGTTATTGTTTCTCCCTTTTGCATTTCAATTATTGTAAATCCTTTTCCTTCATATTCTTTTTCCATTCCTAAAATAAATAAAGGTGAATGAGTTGTAACTATAAACTGAACTTTAGGAAATAATTTAATTAGTTTTTGTAAAATTTCATACTGTAAATCGGAATGTAAATGAACATCAATTTCATCAATAATAACAATGCCTTCTATTTGACCTAATTGAATACTTTTATTAATATCTGCTTTATCTGCATAGCGAATAATCGTCGCGAACAGATTAAATAAAATAGATTGACCAGAAGATAAATTATCTAAACTAGGAATAAAAATTTTACCTTGTTTAGTGAGACATAATCTAGAATGACTATCATTTCTATAGTTAACGGCTAATTTAATTGAGTTATCTTGAAAAATTGACTGTAAAATTTTCTCGACGTTTTCTCTACTTTTTTTGAGAATAAGTTTATGATTAATTTGATTAGAAAGTAATTCAAAGTTAGTTATTCTATTATCTTGATTTATAATTGCTTCAAAATCTATCATTGAATCTAAAAAAACATCAAGTATCCATGCTTTTTTTCCTCTAAACTGCTATCTATATAGATAGGTTTATTTAGAATTCCATTAAATTTTTGATCTAGTTTAAAAGAAAGAGATTGATTAATTCCTTGACGGTTTAACCAATGGGGAAACTCGTTACGGTTAGGTGGAAAGTAACAAAAAACATTTTGATAGAAACAAGTCTCAAAAAATTGTTTATCTTTAGGACCGATTATTTTTTCATTTCTGTTTATATCCGATGATAGAATTGTTTGAAATCTATTTTTAATTGTATCTATATAGAATGTATGGTCTACATTCCCTGAATGATCGCAATAACAAAAAGTTTTTTCATTAGCTATAAATTTAAGTAAACCAATACTAAATTGTGAACCAATTTTTTGATTAATTCCTCCAGATATTTTAAAATAAGGTGATCCTATTCCTATAGGAGAATGTCCAGGTACAATATCACGATAAGCTGTCTTAGCAAAATCAACTAAAGCATCAGCAATATAAGATAAGAAAATACTTTTTCCTGAACCATTTACCCCAACAATAATAATAGGTTGTGGTGTTCCATCATCATTAAAAGGTAAAGTAACATCTAAAAAATCAATAGAAGCAACATTTTCTAGTAAAATATCTTTAAGATACATCTTATCTATTTTCTCTAACTATAGTTTGTATCGTTAATGGTTGATATTCAACTTAGAACTATTGTACCATAACTATTTCAGTGAGTGATGACTTATAATTAAACTAAAAGGATGTTTATTGTTTTCATCGCTTGCTAATTTAAGGTTTCATGAATTGATCCCCAATCAAGTTAATGAGTAAACAAGATAAATTATTAACTAAAATTCTTTTGGGTAATGCTGATGCTAATATTCCTTTTGAACAACTTTGTCAACTTCTTAAACAACTTGGTTTTGATGAAAGAATACGAGGGAGTCATCACACTTTTACCAAAGAAGGAATTGAAGAAATTTTGAATCTGCAACCCAAATAAGGAAAAGCAAAAAGCTATCAAGTAAAACAAATTCGTAATCTGATTTTAAAGTATAAATTAGGAGGTTAAGATGAACATTCGTTATGAACTAATTATCTACTGGAGTGAAGAAGATCAAGCATTTATTGTTGAAGTTCCAGAATTATCTGGATGTATGGCCGATGGAGAAAGCTATCAAGAAGCTGTACAAAATGCTGAAATTGTTATTCAAGAATGGATAGAAACCGCACAACAATTAGGACGAACTATCCCTAAACCTAAAGGACGTTTATTATTTGCATAGTATAGATCAGAATTCATCTATAAAAAGCTTTAGAGAGTCCTGCTTATTTTAATAAACCTCATCATGTGTTCCAATATTCAGTAAAACAATCTCCTCCTCATTGGTTTGCTGATTTTTTTCCAGAGAAAAGATGATTCGACAATCATATCCACAAGAACAAGCGCGTAGTCCCTCATACTGACCCTTTAAGCGATGAGTCATCAAACTAGGTGCAAATACATCCTCCTGCATTTTTAATAAAGTTTTTTCGACTTGTTTCTGTAACACAGGGTTTCGTTGCATGAATTTCTTTAATGATCGCTTAAACCGTGAAGTTAGAATTAATTGTTTTATTCATCCTTATTATCTTGTAAATAATGACGCAAATCAGCGATCGCTTGGGTAGCTGACATCCCTTGTAGCTTACCCGTTCGATATTCTGTTAAAGCTTCTTGGGATTCTTCCATGATTTCCTGTCTTCGAGCTTCAATCATCCGTTTTCTGACAATTTCAATCAACATTTCTTGTTGTTCTCTGGGGAGTTTACTGACGATCTCTAGTGCATTTTCAAACGTAATCATATTGACTTTTACACCCTTAACATATTGATCATACCAATAAAAAAACTAGAATAAAATCTCAGATCATCCCGTGATGATGCAACGCCAGATTTTCTATTGACAAAAGAATTAATAACATTCATGAACTTTGTTGCTAATTTGCTTTAGCAAAGACTCTGCTTCTGAAAATTTTATTTGTTCAGAATTAACCAAATCTACTATTCTTTTTTGCTCAGCAAGAGTTTTTGAGCAGAAATCATAACTGCTAACTGCTCACTGTTAACTTTTCACTTAATATAAACTTTTTCTGACCATCGTTGACGATAGATTTCATAAAGATTAATAGCAGCAGCAACCGAAGCATTTAAACTAGGAGTTTTTCCCCCCAAAGGAATAGAAACTAACTCATCACAACAGCGTTGCGTCAACAAACTTAAACCGCTACCTTCTGAACCAATAACTAAACCAATAGCACCCCTAAAATTAAAGTCTTGTAACCGTTTTCCTCCCTCAGAAACCGTTCCATAAATCCAAAAACTCTCTGCTTTTAAGGTTTCCAAGGCACGACTTAAGTTAACCACTCTTGCCACAGGAAACGACTCTAACGCCCCGGCCGCAACCTTAGAAACCGTCGAAGTGACACCAGCCGCCCGTCTTTGTGGGATAATCATCCCCTGACACCCTAAAGCTTCTGCTGTGCGAATAATTGCCCCCAAATTGTGGGGATCGGAAATACTGTCGGCAATGACAATTACTGGTTCATCGCTGTTAGCTTTAGCCTGAGCAATTAAGCCATCTAAGTCATGATAATTATAGGGTGCAACTTGAGCAGCAACACCTTGATGGTTAGCCCCATTGGTGATCTGAGAAAGCCTTTGTACCGAAACTTCATCAATCACTGCACCTTTGGCCTTTGAAGCTTGGATGAGGTTGTGAAAGCGAGGATCGTAATGCAGTCTATTGGTGATCCAAATACGATTTAACTGGCGATCGCTTTCTAGGGCAGCTAGAACAGAATGACGACCATAAATGAGATCGTCATCGCTTTGTTCGGTTTGTGTATTTGCTCTGGGTTGGGGACTAGAAATAACAACGCTTTTCTTACCCGAAAATCTAGGTTTCTTTGAGGAACGGCGATCGCTTCGGGGAATGGGTTTATTAGACATAGTATGATTCAGGTAATAAGGATGTTGAGGAGTTCACTTAAGCGTTCAGTATCTCGTAAATAAAGATAACCAATTAATGTTTCTAAACTGGTGGCCTGTTGATAAATTTCTGGTTTGAGACGACGGGGACAACCAGTTGCTGCATTGCGCCCTCGGCGGACAATATCTTGTTCAACTGTCGTCAATAACGGGGTTAATTTTTGTAGGGCTTTAGCTTGGGTTTCTGCCCTAACCTGTGCAACCACTTGGTTATGATAAACCCCAACCTTGCGCGGAGGCAATAAATAACAAGTCCTCACATACAGTTCGTAAACAGCATCGCCAATGTAGGCTAAAAAGGCAGGGGACAATCGATCTATTGTCTCGTAGTCTTTTGCCGCCATCATGACTTGAAAATAGACCCCAGGACGACTCTGACTCATTGGCTTGGATGACGAGGATTACTCTGAGCCACAATAGGTTGATTATCCATTCTAACTATTTTTTCGGTTTCTTCAAGTTAGCGATCGCATCTTCTAGGCTTGTTTGTAGGGATAAGAACTTTTCCAGACGCACCAGTTTAACCGTTTGAGTCACCCTTGGGTTAGTGACTACTTGTAAAGTGCCGTCCTTGTTTTGGGCTTGTTTGACTAACTGTACTAATGCCCCTAGTCCCGAACTATCGATAAAATCGATTTGAGAAAGCACCAAAATTATATTGTATGGCCCTTCTTCAATATACTGCTTAACAACTTTGCTAAATACGGGTTCAGAAAAGGCATCTAATAGCCCAGTTAATCGGAAAATTTGGTAGTTACCTTTAACCTCATGAGTTCCCCTTAAACTCACGGTTAGGTTTAATTGCTCAGGAATGGCTTCCTCCTTAACATTAGTTGATACAATTTGCTCAAAACTGCATTATAACCTGTTATGACCGCTTGTTGTTCGGGTCAATTGCAAAGTTATTCTTAATTTTTCACTAATGCGCAAGGTCTAATAAACCTATTGGGGGATTAATCTCTATTTTATGCTGTTCTAAATCTACCACGGGAACAATCTCATAAACGAAGGGTACGAATACTTTTTTTTCTTTCTTGTGCTTAACTTCTGTTTCTGTATCAGTTATTAATTTTATTTCTAATAAATCGTGTCCTGCCGAAAAAATATCTACCACATTACCGATCATTTTTCCTGTGTTTTGGTCATAGACATCTAAATCAATCAGTTGTGAAACATGATATTCCTCTTCACTTAATTTAGGAGGAGTTTCATCAAGAATTAAAAGCTTATGACCTCGTAAGTTTTCTGCTTGATTTCTGTTTTCTATTCCTTGTAAGCGAACAATATAGATATTTTTTCCGGCAACGGGTTTACCACTTATTAATTCAATGGGTTCAAGAGAAGCATTTTGAGGTGATTTTAACCATCGTTTTCCTGGGTTTTTAAATCTTTCAGGAAAATCCGTACTCGACAAGACTTTTAATTCTCCTCTGAGTCCTTTTGGAGCAACAATTGTACCAATTTCTAACCATCTATTTTGGTCGGTTTCCATTTTATTACCGGGGTAAAAACTCTAGAAGTCTCTTAAATTATAATTGATTCGAGATTTCTCTGGATATTGGGGAATATAAACTTTATCCTAATGTCGGGCAGAATACCCCATCCTTCTACAAGGTGGGGACGGTCGCTCGAATGATTTGCCGTACGACGACAAATCCGCGACCTCATGAATGACCGACCAAAATATAAACCGCGAAGCGTCCATTAAAAATAATCACCCTCAATATCTTACTGAGATGTTATAAATGGTTCTGCTAATATTGGCCGTAAAAGTAAAGCCAATCTTTTTGAAAAGAGAGAGGTATTAGAGGGGCAAATGGCGCGCTCCAAGACGATTCTTTATCGTGTAAAGAATCCCCAACTTCGCGCATTTGGGGTAGTTCAATTTCCCTAAATGGAGTCTCATCAGTTAGAATCTTGAGAGTGAGTGAGTAAAAAAGTAAACCTATGGTCAAAAAAGTTGGTCAATATAGAGGGTTATTTCCTCTTCTAATCAGTCTGAACTGGATAATGGTCTCATTACTGTGGTGTTCTCCAGGAAGAAGTCAACCATCGGTTTTAGACCCCATACCCCCTTTAGAACCTTATCCAGACTTGAGAAATCAAGGTTTTGAACTATCGACAGAAACAGAATATACTTTGGGTGCCGGAGATGTTATTAGAGTAACAGTGCTTCCCGTGGGAGACTTTAGTGGAGAATATCAAATCCTCGTAGATGGAACCCTATTCGTACCCTTATTAGGCACTTTTCCCGTCCAAGGACTAACTTTAACCCAATTAACAGAATTTTTGACCCAACAATACCGCCAATATGTTAAGCGTCCTTCCGTCACCGTTGGTTTAGTCTCACCTCGTCCCTTAAAATTAGCGATCGCAGGAGAAATCAATAATCCAGGTTCCTATCTGCTTCCCATTGAAGGAGGACAAAAATTTCCCACTGTCACTCAACTCATTCAACAAGCTGGAGGACTCACCACCGTAGCGGATCTAGACAATGTGACAATTAAACGGCAATTTCAAGGAGAAACCCTGACTTTAACCCTAAATCTCTGGGATTTAGCCAAGAAAGGTCAACTGAAACAAGATGTTACCCTGAGAGACGGGGATGAAATCATTATTCCCACCCAAGAAATCATCGATATAGGGGAAACCAGACTCCTCTCTGATGCTAACTTTGGTCTGAGTGCGAACCAGGAAATTAACGTTGCTGTGGTTGGGGAAGTATATCGTCCAGGTTCCTATCGTGTTATCCCAGAGAGTAACACTGTAAGTGGTTCCCAGGGAAACATTCGTCGACAACCCCCCAGACTGACTTTTGCCATTCAATTATACCATTTTCATAAACTTAGACTACAGATGTTTATCTTGTAGGGGTCAACGGCCGTTGACCCCTACACCGGATGTGTAGCCGGACTTTAGGAAATTGGTATTAGCTGGTGGAATTAAACCCTTAGCGGATGTTCGCCAAGTTGAACTACGTCGCTACAATCGAGATGGTTCCCAACAAATCATTGCCATCGATCTCTGGAATTTACTAGAAACGGGCAACATTGAAGAGGATATTATTTTACAAGAGGGGGATACCATTGTTATTCCCACGGCAGCAAGTTTGCCATCAGAGGAATCAGAACCCCTTGCAAACGCCAGTTTTGCCCCTGCATCTATGAGGGTTAGTGTGGTGGGAGAGGTTAGGAGTCCAGGAAATATTGAAATTCCTCCCAATACTCCTTTGAATCAAGGAATTTTAGCGGCCGGCGGTTTTGATAAACGACGGGCTAACGGTGCTACCATTGAGTTAGTTCGTTTAAATCCCAACGGAACGGTAACCAGACGAGATATTGATATTGATTTTGCCCAAGATATTACAGAAGGAGATAACCCAATTCTCAAGAATAACGATGTAGTTATTGTCAATCGCAACTTCTTAACGGCTGCTTCCGATACCTTAACTACCATATTTGCTCCCATTGGTGCATTAACGGGATTTGTTAACTTTTTCAGACTATTTGACAATAATTAACCTAAAGATTGATATTTAGGCCTTCCTAAAGTGGTTATATAAATAACCGCTTCATCTTCAGGAATGCCTAAAACTTCATTCACTTGATCGTCAAAAAATCCTCCAATTCCACTCACCCCTAACTTAAGATGTATAGCTGCTAAATTCAATCTTTGTCCTAAATGACCTGCATCTAAATGTAAATAACGATAGACGCGATCGCCGTATTTTTCAACTGCCTTTTCTAAGTCTGCGGTATGAAAAATAATTGCTCCGGAATCCCTTCCCAAGTCCTGTCCTAAACAGAGATAATGTAACTCACGACGAAAGTTTGTAAAACGAATTTGTCTTAATTCTTGTGCTTTGGGGGCATAATAATAACAACCAGCTTCTAAGCCTTCTACCCCAGAAACCGCCACAAAGGTTTCAATCAAACTCAAATCAAAATAGTCAGGATGTTTATCAAATCCTTGGGTGACATAATCTTGAGGTTGATAGGTAAAATGTAATAAAGCTTTTAATTCATCTAGGCTTAATTCTTCCCCTGTATAAGCCCGTGTAGAACGTCGTTTTAAAATGGTTCTTTCCAGGTAATCTAAGTTATTGCCCCAGTCAATAGCTGAGGTTTCTGTGGAAACTTTTAAACAAAAGGGAAAATTATATTTATCTTCTACACTGTCGGTAGTTTTTCCTATTTCTTTAACTTCATTTCCCTCTAATTCTTGAATTTCTGTAGCTCGATGGAAATAATATAACAAATCTCCATCAGACACTTCCGGGTAATCTGTTTTAATTTTTGAAGGTAAAGCCGTCGGTTTACATTCCTTGACATCTTCGCTATTCTCTGATAGAAGATCGGTCAAAGGAATTACGGTGATTACCCCTTCTTCTTCGGGGTTAAAATAGAATAAATCATTGAGAAGATGATCGATAAAACCACCGATTAAATGAGGGCGATAATCGGTCATTGCACAAGCCAATTCAACATTACCTAATAAATGACCTGTATCTAAACAAATACGTCGATAAGCCCGATCTTCATACCGCCAAGAAGATCGATAAAAGATGGCTGTTGTGACAAGAGCTAGTTCGCTATTTTCCAGGGCCTCATGGCCAACACAAGCCTGTTGTAAATTCTCCCAAACTTGATTATCCCAAAAATGTAATAAACTGTGACTTTGAGGTTGATAGTTATATAGTCCTGCGGGTAACAAGGGGGTTCCCCGAGAAATTAAATAAACTTCTGCAGGATAGAGTCCCCCGGCAGAAGGGGCAGCCCTTAAATACACAGGAGTACCCATAGTGGGAATTTTAGCTGTTAGTCCATAACTACAACCAAAAAGCCGTGACAGTCGCCGCCATTGTAAAGCTTCGGGAAGATCGGGCAATTTTTCCGATAAATAGGGAGTAAGATCGTAAGATTTGCCAATTTTATAGATTTTAAAAGGAATAGGTTGTTTTGACCAATCCAAACCCTTGTTTTTACTCGCAATGGTTTGGGGATCGTATTTTGTCCGTTGATGGTAGTGGGTGGCGATGGAGTTTGACAAATCTGGCATAAATGTTAGTTTAGTCTTGATGAGTCTCTTTCAATTTTAACCTTCTTCTATGGTAGGGTGATTCAGGCACTATGGTTTTTTTGGCCTTTTTGCCGTTAAATATTATTCATTGGGTAGATTTAGGAGAACATAAATGGAGTTATTAGCCGCCCTTAATTTAGAACCGATTTTCCAATTAGCCTTTGTTGGGTTGATTGTTATTGCTGGCCCTATCGTCATCGCTTTGTTGGCGTTTCGGGGTGGTGATCTCTAAGGGATCACAGCTTTTTGTCCTTTGACTCATACCTTCCTAATCTTAGGGAGGTATTTTGACTTATTTAGTTTTTCTTCCCAGGTACTCCGAAATCTCTTCATCTTTCTCAACTATTATTTCAATATTTATTAAGAAAATAGTTAAAAATTAATATTCCTATTAGATAATTAGGAATAGAGAGGATACTCTTTTAACGAAAAAGCGGAAAGCAAATTAATACTTGTTTTATTACCAATGGAGGTACAGCGTATGAAACTTAATGATATGTTACAAGGATTAATCCAGTATCTAACAGAAGGCTTTGCCAGAATTTTCAGTCCTGCTAAAGATGACTATAAAGACATTGGGATACAGCCTTTTGATTGTAAACCTTATATCAAAATCGAAGCTATCGAAGCTAATGAAACGGCTTTAAATAGTTGATCTTCATTAATATCATGCTAAAGGGCAAACTTAAGTTTGCCCCTGGTGTTTTATTGTAAAATTTTCGGTGTGTGAGGTAACGATAACCGCTTCATCTGCTACGGATAGTATCTACTTTTGAGCAACTGTAAACTTGCTGAAATGAGGTTCATGGGGAGATCCCATTTGCTCCTCAACAGTAAAACTATTAGCTGTTTGATGAATGGTATTCGGGGTTACAGGGGACTGGCCCAACTGTAAGGATACATAAAGCAACCACGTTACTGTACTTGCTAATAAAAAACGTTCTAACATCTCACACCACCTAGAATCAATTGCATTGATTTGCACTTAATAGAGTAGATCGATTAGACTTGGATTTAACCGCCAGATTCTAGAAATATTAGAAAATTTTCCCAAATTATGACAGTCATCACTTCTGACTATCTATCTCCATTAGTATCAATTGTCTTTAAAGATTACCCAGAGGTTCTTACTACTTGAGAAATTCAAGTGATATAACTCCCAGGGAATGAACCATTACAAGACATATCGATTCTAACAAAGGATAGTCAAAATGTGGGCAAATCATCATTAAGTTGGAAAAATTAATACTCGGCCCTAAAGTGATAAGATTCTTAGATAATTGTTATTGGGTGCAACATTTAACCTTCTCAAATCTACTCAAAACTGAGTAAACTCAAGCTAGGTATAGCATCATCATTGCTGATGAAGGCGGCTGCCCGCAAAGCTAACCTCAAAAAGATTAGCGCAGTGGTTAATTTGGAGTATCCTTTTTCTGTTTGCAGAAGGTTGAATCTACTTTTTTGTAACAAGTTTACGGATGGCAGAGCCTCCTTGGTTTTTAACTTGATTTTCGATTCGACGAACTGTTTCTGTTGAACTCTCACTTTTAGCTTAACACAACACAATGATTAGATTTAAGGATGTTGAATAATGTTTACACAGATTTTTGTCCACTTATTAACACCTCGTCAGGCTATTCGGAAACGGTTTCTGGTGGATGCTGGGAAATCGTTTCTACAAAGTCATCAGAAAAAATAATCTCAATTTACCTATGAAAATTGCAATCTTATCTGAAGATGCCTCTCTTTACTCTACCAAACGACTCAAAGAGACTGGGGAAGCAAGAAGTCATGACATTAAGGTGATTAATTATCTTCGTTGTTACATAAATATCGCCTCCCATAAACATTCAATCATCTCTCTCCATCAACCCTTAGAAAACTTTGATGCCATTATTCCTCGTATTGGAGCGTTGAGAACATTTTATGGGACAGCCGTAGTCCGACAATTTGAGATGATGGGAGTTTTTAGTGTGAATCAGTCCCAAGCCATTTCCCGTTCCCGTGATAAACTGCGCTGTTTACAGATTTTAGCCCGTCACGGGATTGGTTTACCTGTGACTGGGTTTGCCCATGATACGGAAGATATCGATGGTTTAATCGAAACCGTCGGCGGTGCGCCCCTCGTTATTAAGTTATTAGAAGGAACTCAAGGGATCGGGGTTGTCTTGGCTGAAACCTATCAAGCAGCGAAGTCTGTGATTAAGGCATTTCGAGGGCTAAATGCTAATATTTTGGTGCAGGAATACATCAAGGAAGCCAAGGGGGCTGATATTCGCTGTTTTGTGGTGGGAGACAAAGTGGTGGCTGCCATGAAACGACAGGGAGCCGAAGGAGAATTTCGCTCTAATTTACATCGAGGGGGAAAGGCAGAAGGTATTAAATTAACCCCAGAAGAACGTAGTACCGAGGTAAGATCGGCAAACGCTATGGGATTAAAAGTAGCAGGAGTTGATCTGTTGCGCTCCAATCATGGTCTGGTGATTATGGAAGTTAACTCATCCCCTGGTTTAGAAGGAATTGAAAAAGCAACCGGAGTGGATGTGGCAGATAAAATTATTGAATTTATTGAAAAGAATGCAGTTACAGCCAAAACCACAGATCGCATTAAATATTAAGTCTTTTTCCCCTTAACTCAAATGTTTGAAATTGCAGGAGAAGCAATTCCCTTGGCAACGAGTCGTCGTTTTGAGATTCCTGTTGCCAAATTACCCACCCAAACCATGTTATCTCTTCCTATTACGGTTATTCATGGACACCAACAAGGAGCGGTTTTATGGTTAACCCGCATTTCTCACAAATTCTGCGATCGCTAAACTTCAAACCATTATGTAGTCTGAGTTTAACCTTGATTTGAGGGGCGAGTAAAAAATAACAGTGTGCCATTTTAAGCGATCGCTTGAAAAATAAGCCACATCTAACCTCTAGCTGATTACTGATCAGTTTGTGAGAAATGCGGGTTAAGTGCAGCTATTCACGGAGATGAACTCAATGGGGTGGAAATTATTCGCCAAGTCCTCAAAAAAATTGAACCTAGTCAATTATCAGGGACTTTAATTGCCGTTACCATTGTCAATGTTTTTGGCTTAATTCAAGAATCCCGTTATCTTCCCGATCGCAGAGACTTAAATCGTTGTTTTCCTGGCTCGGCCAATGGCTCTTTGGCCTCCCGTTTAGCTCATTTATTCATGAGAGAAATTGTCAGTCGTAGCACTCATGGTATTGATCTTCATACAGGAGCTATTCATCGCAGTAATTTACCCCAAATTCGTGCCAATTTAGAAAATGAGCAAACCTACGCCGTTGCTCAAGCTTTTAATGCTCCTGTTATGATCCAATCAAGCACCCCTGATGGTTCATTACGCCAAGCAGCCAGTAAAAAAGGAATTCCTGTGCTTCTTTATGAAGCCGGAGAAGCACTACGATTTGACCCCAAAGCCATTGAAGTAGGGGTTAAAATCAGAAAATCTCAATGGGTTCGCGCCTCTCGCAGTGGAATTTTCCGCCGATTTGTTTCTTTAGGGGAAACAGTGGCAAAAAAACAACCATTAGGAATGATTGGGGATGCTTTTGGTGAAAAAACAACCACTATCAAGGCACCCATTGAAGGAATGGTTATTGGTGAAACTCAAAATCCTCTGGTTAATCAAGGAGATGGCATTATTCATCTAGGAATTTTGGACAAACAAGAAAGCTAAGTTCAAAAACCCATAACTTTTGCCACCTGTGATAATTCAGGTTTAATGCCAGATTTAACTTGATTCTTACTATGTTTAATGGCAGAGTCAGGATCTTTTAAACCATTACCTGTTAACACACAAACCACCGTAGAATTAGCTGGCACTCGATCGCTAACCTTCAACAAACCGGCCACAGAAGCTGCACTAGCTGGTTCACAGAAAATACCCTCATGGGCAGCCAAAATACGATAAGCTTCTAATATTTCCTCATCTGTAACCGCATTAAACTCCCCTTGACTGGCATCTTTTGCCCCCCAAGCTTTGTCCCAGTTAGCCGGGTTGCCGATGCGAATGGCCGTAGCTAAGGTTTCCGGGTTAGGCACGGGTTTGCCGGCCATAAATGGGGCTGCCCCTGCTGCTTGAAAGCCCATCATTTTTGGTAGTTTATCACTTTTGCCGAAACTCCGATATTGACAAAAACCCATCCAATAAGCACTAATATTTCCTGCGTTACCCACCGGAATACATAACCAGTCAGGGGCATTTCCCAGTACATCCACCACTTCAAAAGCTGCGGTTTTTTGACCTTCTAAACGGTAGGGGTTGAGGGAGTTTACCAAAGTCACAGGATAATCTTTGGCCATATTTTTGACCACCGTTAACGCATCATCAAAGTTCCCCTCAACGGCGATAACTTCTGCCCCGTATAATAAAGCTTGAGCCAGTTTTCCTAAGGCCACATAACCATCAGGAATAATTACAAATGCTCGCATCCCAGCCCGTCTAGCGTAGGCAGCAGCAGCAGCAGAAGTATTTCCGGTACTGGCACAGATAACGGCTTTTGCCCCTTCTTCCTTGGCTTTAGAAATAGCCATGGTCATACCTCGATCTTTAAAGCTGCCAGTTGGGTTCAAACCATCGTATTTCACAAACACTTTTACCCCTTTACCCACTTGTTGAGAAATGTAGGGAACCGGAATAAGAGGGGTGTTGCCTTCGAGGAGGGTGAAAACTGGGGTGTTTTCTGTGACAGGAAGATAGGGGCGATAGGTTTCTATTAACCCAGGCCAAGGTTTAACGTCTGAGGAAGGTGTGATTGTTTTTGAGTTGGGTGCTGAAGGAGGAGACGTTAACGGTTGAACAATCATAGGGTTGTTTGTGTCAGGGATTTGGTCAGTTGTGACTCTACTTTATTGTGACATATTTCGTCCCTCAATCGGGGATTTCTCCCTGGTATAGGTTAAAGAAAGGGAGAGCTAACGCCCTCCCTGTTTAGTAGAAATTCTCGTGAATTAATAATATTTATTCGTATAACCAGGCGTTAACGGTGGGTTCCCAAGAGAGTAATTCTTTTTCGCTGAACCAGAGATTAATCTCTTTTTGAGCGGTTTCGATAGCATCAGAACCATGAATCAGGTTCAGCCCTACACTAACGCCAAAATCACCCCGAATGGTTCCCGGTTCGGCAGATAGGGGGTTAGTTGCGCCGATCAATTTCCTTGCGGAAGCCACGACTCCATCTCCTTCCCATACCATAGCCACAACAGGAGAAGAACAAATAAAATCGACTAAACCACCAAAGAAAGGACGTTCTTTATGGACATCGTAGTGTTCTTCGGCTAATTCTCTAGACACTGACAGTGATTTTAGTCCCACTAGGGTAAACCCTTTAGCCTCAAAACGACCAATAATTTCCCCTACCAGTCCCCGTTGTACCCCGTCGGGCTTAATCATGATAAATGTACGTTCCACTCGCTAACTCCTTCCGATTGTTCCAATTAATAGTTTACGTTAATTGGGTTTTGCTCAAACACAAACTAGGGATTTTTCTAGGGCGCGCGCCTTGAAAATTTCGATAACTGCTGGGTTTTGCTATGATCGAGATTCCATAAGTGGTTAAACTAATTTTGATGCAGACAGGAGTGGGAACGTTATACGGGGTGAGTGTGGGAACCGGTGATCCGGAATTAATTACTGTCAAAGGACAACGGTTATTACAACGAGTGCCAGTCATTGCCTTTCCTCTGGGGGTTAACGGTAAACAAGGTTTAGCCCAGAAAATTATTGCCCCTTGGATAACTCCACAGCAAAAAAAGTTACCCCTTTATTTTCCCTATCTTCAAGATGAGACACAGTTACACAAAGCTTGGCACGAAGCAGCCCAAACTGTCTGGCAGTATCTCCATCAAGGAATGGATGTGGCCTTTGCTTGTGAAGGGGATGTGAGTTTTTATAGTACCTTTACCTATCTCGCCCAAACCCTTAGAGAAAATTATCCTCAAGTCCCCATAGAAACCATTCCTGGGGTTTCTTCTCCTATGGCCGCAGCTTCTATTCTAGGACTTCCTTTAACCCTTGGTTCCCAAAATTTAGCCATTCTCCCTGCCTTATACAATATGCCTGAGTTAGACCAAGTTTTAGGTTGGGCTGATGTTATTGTGTTGTTAAAATTTAGTTCGGTTTATACTAAAGTTTGGCAGAAGTTAGATAAACTCAATTTACTAGACCAAGCTTTTATTGTAGAACGGGCAAACCAAGCAGAAGAAAAAATCCATCGAAACCTACGTCATCAGCCAACTCTCAACCTCTCCTATTTTTCTGTGATGATCATCTATACTTGACGAGAAAATCAGGGGTTCAAGCCCCGTCCGTCTTGATGCAGTCGCTCCTTGATGGGAACCACCAAGACCGCGCTGCATCGCTTTAGGACGCACAGTCAGGAAATCTGTGTTAGAATGATACTGATAGGTTGAGTATCATTCGATGTTTGTTCTCGAATACAAGGTTTATCCCAAACAATACCAAATAGATGCCATCAATGAGGCAATTAAAACCACACAGTTTGTGCGAAACAAGGTGCTTCGTTTCTGGATGGATAATCGTAGTGTAGGAAAAACTGAGATGTTTCGATACAATACCCGATTGAGAAAAGAATATAATTTTGTCACAGAGTTAAACTCCCATGCTTGTCAAACTGCGGTAGAAAGGACTCTACGTGCCATAACTCGTTTTTACGACAATTGCAAAAATAAAGTTAAGGGTAAAAAGGGTTATCCAAAATTCAAACACAATAGTCGTTCAGTTGAGTATAAAGTGTCAGGTTGGCGGTTAGAAGAAACTAAAAAGCATATTACTTTTACCGATAAAAAAGGTATACTCGTGTTTTACCAGTCTAAGCCGTATCTGGCAACGGCAAACCCTTACTCTTCTGAGGAGTTGGAATTTTTTTGTAGTTTCTTGGTTTGACCCCGCTCAGAGCAAGTGCCAGAAAATTATGGATATGAATATCAAGATAATTGGCTAACCTACCAGCCGTGGGTTGAGGTCTTCGATCCCAGGGTCCAATTGATAGAGGTTCAGACATGGCGGCGATCGCTTTGAGTACAAACCCAGCTAGCATCGCTAAACTGATACGACGCTTAATAGCATTCTCAGTCCAGGCTCTGGGCATTTCCATCCCCGCACTATCCTGGGCAACATAGAAGTTAGTTTCCACGGGGAAGCGATGCTTATACCCCAACCAAATCTGTTCAGTAGTTAGCTCTCGGGCAATGGTTGCCAACAACAAAGGTTTTTCATAGTCAGGATGATCAATTCTGACTACATCCAATACTGTATCAGCAACATCCTCAAAGTGTAGCTGTTGCCATCGTCTCAAACGGAGTTCTCCTTTAAGGTGCATGGCTGTAATATCCTCATCTGGGGGGATTTCTGGACTGTCCCATCCTGGATGAAGAATCTCCCCATGTTTTCTGGGGCGACCTGGCCCTGGTTGGGATGGACGTGGAGGTGGAGCACAGCGCAGTTTACTATCTATGCGTAAGCGTCCTAACAAAGCATCTTTGTCGCTGGCCGCAGCAAACTGTTGGCGGGTGGCAATTCCCGCATCTACTACCAATAAACGATGATTCTTAAACTTAGGTAAATCCTTGAATAGTTCTGCTACTGCGGCTTCACAACTGTCTCCAAATCTTACTCGACTCACTAGCCCCACTCGCACCCCAGAAATAAAGACTACAGTTCTAACTGCTGCAATGATGTTGGCTTTTATTGCTTTACCTGCCCGATGGTGGAAGCCTTTGCCTAACAAATCCATTCCAGGTCTAGCCCGCCACCGAGCAATAGTGGAACTATCAATAGCTAGCACTTCTCGCTGTTTTTCCCCCAACGCCACTGGTTCCACTGGCAAATTGCTCAGACACCAACTAACGGCACGATCAAAGAGCAAGTCCAGAGGGACTTTTCCCCGCTCCATTGCCCGCTCTACCCGATGCCATCCCCATTTTATGTGGAAGACCAGAGGCAACACAGCCCTAGCTAGACTCCCCTTCGATTGTACCAAGCGACCACTCATCATCACTACTAAAACGATCCCGATACAATAAGCGGTTCCCTTTGGTAGTATCTTGATGAGATAATTGACAGCCTCTGCTGTCAGCTTGAGAGGTTCCGTTGTCGGTTTAGGAGAGGTTTCTGTTGATTGGCTCATGCCATCAGTATCTCAGATTTGCACTACTGGTACCTAGCGATCGCCCCTCAAAATGGTAAAACACGAGTTAAGATTGTATTAATTAATGTGAAAATTGATTTAGTGATGTAATACATTGATACTATAACTTGTTTTTTTTTGAGGTTTTTTGTTATGAGAAAAGTAAATATATTCGCTTCTTCTGTGATTATTTTAATCACTATGTCTTTTGATGTAGCTATAGCTCATCGTGGACGCACAAATTCGCAAGGATGTCATAATCATAGAAGGACAAATACATACCATTGTCATGGTGGTTCCTCTGGTAGTGGTTCCTCTGGTAGTGGTTCTTCACGTGGTTCCTCTGGTAGACCTTTAACAATTGCAAATTTAGAATCCTGTAACGTATCTTTAAAATTAGGTGATACAGGTGAAGCTGTGGGACAAGTTCAAAAGTATTTAGCAAAATTGAATTATCTTCCAAGTAATTCTCCAGATGGCATTTTTGGTTCCCAAACAAATGCAGCAGTTTTAAAATATCAAAAAGATAAAAATTTAACTATTGATGGCGTAGTAGGGTGTGGTACTTTTTCTAGTCTAAAAAAAGATGTTAGTAATCTTCAACTCTCAAACCTTCCTACTTGTAACGTCAAACCAGGGTCAGTTTATGATGGGGATACTTTACGGGTCTTCTGTAATGGTCAAGAACTAAAAATAAGATTCGCTTGTATTGACGCACCGGAAACCAAGCAAGTAGGGGGAATAGAAGCCCGTGACCATTTGCGATCGCTTCTCTCAAACTCCAATAACCAAGTTAAGGTTAATGCTATTACCACTGATAGATACGATCGCACCGTTGCTGAGTTATTTTTTCTTAGGGGAAATGATTGGCAGCTAGTACAAGAATATCAAGCTAGAGATGGTATGGTGTGGGGTTATGACCGGTACAAAAGTGACTGTCCTTCATGGGAGGCGATCGCCACAGCACAACAAAAAGCACAGGCAGCTAACAGGGGACTATGGGCTGGTAATCCTACACCACCGTGGGAATGGCGAAGAAGTAATTAGGGTTTGCTGAAAAAGTTTCTCCAAAATTTATGCCACTTTTGACCAAGAATTTTCTGACAAATCAATAAGTTTTAGTACATAAAAATTGTTTAAAGTATAATCAAAATTAATGAAAGGCGGTTTGATGAGTTCCCCTGTTCTATTATTGGTAAATAAGGACAAAAAAAGCGACAAAAACTGCCTCAGAAGTTTAGAAAGATTGACAAGAAAAAATGTAATAGCAATAGATGTAATGGAGGTTTCAGGGAGTTTTGTCATCACGAGATTTAGGCTAAATCTTCGTTTAGCTTGTCCAAACTTTCCCTCAATAGCATTACGGAAGCATTCATCGGAGTGGGCTTGTTTCTTTTCTTCTTCACTGACATTTTTCGGAGGTCTTCCTAACTTCGGACCACTGATTCTTATCCCTCTTTCCTTACACCAATTTCTGTTTTCCCTAGTTCGATAAATTTTATCTATATGGACGGATTCGGGATAATAGCCAAACGTTTCTTTATACTTTTCTACTTGTTCTTTTAAATGACAAGATTCATTGAAGTTTTCCCAACTTATTTTGTCTAGAAACACATAGTTATCTACACAGCTTACTGAGAGTTTAGCTCCAAACTCTATTGGTTTTCCTGCTTTTCCCCTCACTATTGGACGAATATGCGGTTGAGTTAAACTTACAATTCTTTGAGGAACACTCTGGGTCTTATTCTCCCACATTTACTGTTGTTGTTCATAAACTTTTTTGATAGTCTCTAGACAATTTTTCTGTCTTTTACTCAGATTTTCCAGGGAAGCCCCAGCTTGAATTAAGTCTTCTATATTTCCTAAATTTTTCTTAAGGTATTTTAACTGTTTCCCGATAGCTTTTCTTCTTTCTTGATAAGATACTTTTCGTTTTTTAGCTACTTTTAAGTATTCCTTTCTAGCAATTATTCTAGAAGTTCTCGGCTTTTTTCTCAATTTTACTCTTAATGGTTTATAAAGATTATCTATTATTCTTTCTGTCTCAATTCTGGCTTGATTTAATATGCCTAAATCCGTTGGGTATTTGATGTCTGCTGGCGCACAAGTCGCATCTAAAATTAGTTTACCTTTATTTTTTATTTTTTCTCCTTTTTCTTGGAGACAATCCTTTTTTTTTACTTCTTTATCACTCTTGTCTATTTCTCTTTTTACTATTTTTTTATTGATTTTGTTTATCAATTCTTCATCAATTCTTTTCCTAAAATGAACTAGCATTGAAGATTCCAGTGGTGGCTCTTGTTGACAACAATTTAAACCTATAAAGTATTGTAGATAGGGATTTTCTCTAATCTGTTCTATAGTTTCTCTATCACTTGTTCCTAATTTTTCTTTAATAATTAATGTCCCTAATGCCATTCTAAATAGTTTGGCTGGCGCACCTTTTTATGCTGAAAAAAGTTTAGCATATTCTTCCTCAAAATCATCCCAAGGTATCAACTCTGCCATGATTACCCAACGATTATTGGGGGACAATTTGCCCTCGAAAGGTAATTCAAATTTTTCTGGGGGCGGTAAAGGTTGCTCCTCTTTTCGATACATTTGTTCTTGACCAACAACTGGGAGGTGTTTCTACCAATTATAGCGGTTTGTAGGCGACAAAGCTGATCTTTTTTGCGATCGCGAATATGGGTGTAACCTTTTAAAGAATAGGGTTTTGCTTTTATTCAGCAAACCCTAATTAACGGCAAAGATTAATACTCGTGTTTTACCATTTTGAGGGGCGATCGCTAGGTACCAGTAGTGCAAATCTGAGATACTGATGGCATGAGCCAATCAACAGAAACCTCTCCTAAACCGACAACGGAACCTCTCAAGCTGACAGCAGAGGCTGTCAATTATCTCATCAAGATACTACCAAAGGGAACCGCTTATTGTATCGGGATCGTTTTAGTAGTGATGATGAGTGGTCGCTTGGTACAATCGAAGGGGAGTCTAGCTAGGGCTGTGTTGCCTCTGGTCTTCCACATAAAATGGGGATGGCATCGGGTAGAGCGGGCAATGGAGCGGGGAAAAGTCCCTCTGGACTTGCTCTTTGATCGTGCCGTTAGTTGGTGTCTGAGCAATTTGCCAGTGGAACCAGTGGCGTTGGGGGAAAAACAGCGAGAAGTGCTAGCTATTGATAGTTCCACTATTGCTCGGTGGCGGGCTAGACCTGGAATGGATTTGTTAGGCAAAGGCTTCCACCATCGGGCAGGTAAAGCAATAAAAGCCAACATCATTGCAGCAGTTAGAACTGTAGTCTTTATTTCTGGGGTGCGAGTGGGGCTAGTGAGTCGAGTAAGATTTGGAGACAGTTGTGAAGCCGCAGTAGCAGAACTATTCAAGGATTTACCTAAGTTTAAGAATCATCGTTTATTGGTAGTAGATGCGGGAATTGCCACCCGCCAACAGTTTGCTGCGGCCAGCGACAAAGATGCTTTGTTAGGACGCTTACGCATAGATAGTAAACTGCGCTGTGCTCCACCTCCACGTCCATCCCAACCAGGGCCAGGTCGCCCCAGAAAACATGGGGAGATTCTTCATCCAGGATGGGACAGTCCAGAAATCCCCCCAGATGAGGATATTACAGCCATGCACCTTAAAGGAGAACTCCGTTTGAGACGATGGCAACAGCTACACTTTGAGGATGTTGCTGATACAGTATTGGATGTAGTCAGAATTGATCATCCTGACTATGAAAAACCTTTGTTGTTGGCAACCATTGCCCGAGAGCTAACTAGGGTTTGCTGAATAAAAGCAAAACCCTATTCTTTAAAAGGTTACACCCATATTCGCGATCGCAAAAAAGATCAGCTTTGTCGGCTACAAACCGCTATAATTGGTAGAAACACCTCCCAGTTGTTGGTCAAGAACAAATGTATCGAAAAGAGGAGCAACCTTTACCGCCCCCAGAAAAATTTGAATTACCTTTCGAGGGCAAATTGTCCCCCAATAATCGTTGGGTAATCATGGCAGAGTTGATACCTTGGGATGATTTTGAGGAAGAATATGCTAAACTTTTTTCAGCAGAAAAAGGTGCGCCAGCCAAACTATTTAGAATGGCATTAGGGACATTAATTATTAAGTAAAAATTAGGAACAAGTGATAGAGAAACTATAGAACAGATTAGAGAAAATCCCTATCTACAATACTTTATAGGTTTAAATTGTTATCAACAAGAGCCACCACTGAAATCTTCAATGCTAGTTCATTTTAGGAAAAGAATTGATGGAGAATTGATAAACAAAATCAATAAAAAAATAGTAAAAAGAGAAATAGACAAGAGTGATAAAGAAGTAAAAAAAAAGGATTGTCTCCAAGAAAAAGGAGAAAAAATAAAAAATAAAGGTAAACTAATTTTAGATGCGACTTGTGCGCCAGCAGACATCAAATACCCAACGGATTTAGGCATATTAAATCAAGCCAGAATTGAGACAGAAAGAATAATAGATAATCTTTATAAACCATTAAGAGTAAAATTGAGAAAAAAGCCGAGAACTTCTAGAAAAATTGCTAGAAAGGAATACTTAAAAGTAGCTAAAAAACGAAAAGTATCTTATCAAGAAAGAAGAAAAGCTATCGGGAAACAGTTAAAATACCTTAAGAAAAATTTAGGAAATATAGAAGACTTAATTCAAGCTGGGGCTTCCCTGGAAAATCTGAGTAAAAGACAGAAAAATTGTCTAGAGACTATCAAAAAAGTTTATGAACAACAACAGTCAATGTGGGAGAATAAGACCCAGAGTGTTCCTCAAAGAATTGTAAGTTTAACTCAACCGCATATTCGTCCAATAGTGAGGGAAAAAGCAGGAAAACCAATAGAGTTTGGAGCTAAACTCTCAGTAAGCTGTGTAGATAACTATGTGTTTCTAGACAAAATAAGTTGGGAAAACTTCAATGAATCTTGTCATTTAAAAGAACAAGTAGAAAAGTATAAAGAAACGTTTGGCTATTATTCCAAATCCGTCCATGTAGATAAAATTTATCGAACTAGGGAAAACAGAAATTGGTGTAAGGAAAGAGGGATAAGAATCAGTGGTCCGAAGTTAGGAAGACCTCCGAAAAATGTCAGTGAAGAAAAAAAGAAACAAGCCCACTCCGATGAATGCTTCCGTAATGCTATTGAGGGAAAGTTTGGACAAGCTAAACGAAGATTTAGCCTAAATCTCGTGATGACAAAACTCCCTGAAACCTCCATTACATCTATTGCTATTACATTTTTAGTTGTCAATCTTTCTAAACTTCTGAGGCAGTTTTTGTCGCTTTTTTTGTCCTTATTTACTAATAATAGAACATGAGAACTCATCAAACTGCCTTTCATTAATTTTGATTATACTTTAAACAATTTTTATGTACTAAAACTTATTGATTTGTTAGAAAATTCTTGGTCAAAAGTGGCATAAATTTTGGAGAAACTTTTTCAGCAAACCCTAACTACTGAACAGATTTGGTTGGGGTATAAGCATCGCTTCCCCGTGGAAATTAACTTCTATGTTGCCCAGGATAGTGCGGGGATGGAAATGCCCAGAGCCTGGACTGAGAATGCTATTAAGCGTCGTATCAGTTTAGCGATGCTAGCTGGGTTTGTACTCAAAGCGATCGCCGCCATGTCTGAACCTCTATCAATTTGACCCTGGGATCGAAGACCTCAACCCACGGCTGGTAGGTTAGCCAATTATCTTGATATTCATATCCATAATTTTCTGGCACTTGCTCTGAGCGGGGTCAAACCAAGAAACTACAAAAAAATTCCAACTCCTCATAAGAGTAAGGGTTTGCCGTTGCCAGATACGGCTTAGATTGGTAAAACACGAGGTATAGGTATGCTTAAATTAGTAGGCTCTAGAGATATTAACTATTTTCAACCCGAACAAATAAAAAGAGTCAGAATATTAAAATGTGCAGATGGATTTTACGTTCAATTTTGCATAAAGTTAGATCCTAGAGACACTATAAAGCCTATTGAGCCATCAGGTAAAGCAGTAGGTTTGGATGTAGGACTCAAATACTTTCTGGCAGATAGCCAGGGAAATATTGAGCCTAATCCTAGATTTTACCGTAAAGCAGAAAAACGCCTAAACAAACTTAATAGAAGAAAATCTAAAAAGTTCAAGAAAGGCAAAAAACAATCCAATAACTATCACAAAGCTAGACAACGATATGCGTGTGCTAATTTAAAAGTAAGCAGAAAGCGAGAAGAGTTTGTCAAGAGAGTGGCACTCCGTTTAGTAAAGTCTAACGACTTATTATTCTGTGAAGATTTAAGTGTTAAGAACATGGTGCGGAATGCACCGCCGCTTTCCACTGCCGACCCTGCTGGATTTGAAATCCAGCAGGAACGCGGCAGCGCATTCCACGCCTTGAATTCAATTCAAGGTGGGTCGGCGGTCAAAAATCGTCGTCTATCTAAGTCGATTAGTGATGCAGGATGGTTTCTTTTCCGTAGATGGTTAGAGTATTTTGCCGATAAATATGGGAAAATAGCAATGGCTGTTCCTCCTCATGGAACATCGCAAATTTGCTCTAATTGTGGGCAAAAAGTAGAAAAAACACTATCTACTAGAACCCACATCTGTCCTCACTGTAATTATGTCGAAGACAGGGACATCAACGCAGGAAAAAACATCTTGCAAAAAGGATTAAGTAGGTTGGGGCGCAGCCAAACTCACGCTTCAGGAGAGATTCCCTCTTGGTTAGTTGGAGAAATCCTGCTGGCTAACGGAAACTCGTTGAATGAAGAATCCCCTCGCCGTGATAGCAGAGGCGAACGTCAATGAAATAACTACACAGAAGATTAATATTTTTTACATCCCGTAAACCTTTATATAACAGGGCTTGAGGACTAAGAAAGCAAAATGTATTCGTTGTTACAGCACAAAATTACTTTCTTCTGAATGAGATTTAGACTATAGTAAAGAGTAAGCCTTCCTAGTCACTTGGTAATTTACTATGAGTTCTATCACTCTACCCGCTCCATCTAGTTCAGTCCCTTCTACTAATTACACCATCAGTATGATTAAAGACGAGGTACGTCATTTGGTTGATACTGGTGTTGTCAGTCGTCAGCAACCCCTTTATGTTCTCTGTGAGTTTATTCCTCCCCGTGAATGGGTTTGTGTTGAAATCGAATTGGAAAGATGTGAATACTTACTAAGGGATCAAATTGGGGATCTCATGGCTTGCGAAAATTGGGACAACGACTAAGCTCCCATCATACAAAGATTTTTCTCATTTTGACAAGTCTAATTGTTCCATAAGTACCCAAAAAACTATCTTTTGTTAACAGTCAACCTTTTTGAATATACCCGTTGAGTCCTAATCCCCAGATTAGGGCTTAAATTTTGTTTAAGCAAGTAATTCTAAAAGAAAACGGAAATTTATGCACTTCCTGACACAATTGGGGTGAGAATGTAATAAAGAATACAAAAAGGATTTGCAGCTTTCGTCTGTAAGTTCGATGATTCTAAGGGTCTGGGTCTTCATATTTACCGGGTTGGTGTTTTAGAGATGAATCTTTCCACAAAATTTCCTGTTACTTTTTCTCGCTATTCTATCGATTTTATACAAGAAGAAGCACGTCATCTCGTAGATCGAGGTCTGATCAGTCGTCAACAGCGCATTTCTAGCTTATGCGATTATATTCCAGCAAGGGAATGGATCTGGGTTGAACACGAACTGGAAAAATTTGATTATTTGTTACGCGATCGCATTAGTGATCTGATTAGTTGTGAAACCTGGTCTAATGACTAAACTATAATATGAGTTCGGAGTTCGGAGTTCGGAGGTTTTCAACGTTTAACTCAAATATAAATAATTAATATCAATAGTCTTAAACATTTATTATTAGAAGTTTAAGACTTTTTTTTCTCTCTTAGATATTCAAGTTCTTGTCTAAGGGTGATAATTTTTTCGGTTAGTTGTTGAATTTCTTGGCCTACATCAGCTTTAGTTTTGGTTGAAGCAGGAGATCCTGGGTTAGTTTTTGAGGACTTCTGTTGATTTAACCATTTATCTAGGAATTCTCTAGCTTTTTGTTCGGTAATTTCTCCTTTTGCTGCCCATTCTTCTGTTTTTTTAGCGATTTCTTCTTGCAGTTCCGATATAGTTTGATTAAGTTTTTGGCCATCTTGCAGGGTTTCTAAAACAGAAGCAGTGAAACCCACCCCAACCCTCATAGACTGTTGTATTAGTTGAACAATAGTGTCTGAATTCATATTAAAACAAGATTATTTTATTTATTCATCATCATGCCATAATAAGTATCAACTATCAACCAAAATATTAGGTAAACCTACTTTTTTAGGGTTGACAAAGTTACCTTGAAAATCAATGGTTTTTTCTTCAATAGTTCTTGCTTCGTAACTGCTCACCGCAACAAAAAAGTCTTATTGAAAAGCACTACAAACAACATCAGTTGAGTCAACAAAAATATAAGCCCTGTGATTTAGCGTAAAATTTAAGCTAATTTATTACGGCTATTTTAATGACTAACATTCCCAGAATCAAGTCTTTTAAAAACCTCAAATAAAAACAACAATATGAGAAAAAAAATAGTAAGATAGTTTTTTGTTAGCGGAGATTATCTGCTAACCTTGTTTATTTTTGTGCAGAGAGATAGGGCGATCAAGAAAAATCTATCCCCCATCGGCTCCGGAGCCTTTTACATCTCTAATCCTGGGGGACTCCGACCAGCTAATGACAATAATTCGCATAATTGGACAATGGCATTTTGCCCCTGTAATCTCATGGTCTCTAAAAAACTGAACATTTGGGTGACTAACTCTGCACCCCAGTCGCTTCTTGCTCCCCCACTTACTTTGCGGTGAATGACAATGGGACGTAAAGCTCTCTCAGCATCATTATTATCTGGTTTGACTTCAGGATAAGTTAGAAAGGTGAACCACTCTTCCCAATGACGTTTGAGACGGTTAATCAATCTTTGTGCATCATAAGGCCATCCTTTTTTGGGAGTTGCTTTAAAAATCTTTTGCAGTGAGTTCTCGACTTCTGTTCTTTTGGAGCCTAAGTCTTCAAGGGTTAAATTTCGACCATGATAATGACGATAATGGATACGGGCGGTTGCTAAAACTTGCTGTACATCGGCAGCAAATTCTCGATTCGCTTGAAAACGACTGGTTTTAAGGGACTCTAACTCTCGTTCTAAATTTGCCAGACATTTCTGTTTGGCCATCGCACTTTGTCTAAAGTAGGCACTATAGCAGTCACTGGTGAGGATGCCCTTAAAATCTGCTCCTAACAATTTCTCGACTTCTGCGGAGCTTCTAGTGGGAGCCAACATCAACACACAGACCTCATTTGATGTGGCTACCCAAACCCAATACTTGATGCCATCGATGCAATAACTGGTTTCGTCAACACATCGGATTCCTGGCTGCTGGATGTACTTTAACCACTGTTGGGTCAAGGGTTCTAAACTTTCTTGAAACCATTTGTGCATTTTGGCAAGGCTCCCTTGAGAAATGGGAATGCCAAAGACATACTCTATAAAATGTTCCTGTTTACGCCATGTAAGATTACCCCCATAGCCAAGCCAGCCCACGATGCTACTTAATCGCGCCCCATAACTGAATCCTTCTTTAACTCCCAATGGAACAGGACTGTAATCTGACCATCCACAACTAGGACATTTATAGAATCCGCGACGATATTCCCTGATTTCTATGGGTTGGTCTACTACTTCAGCCACTTGCTGGACTTTTTCGGGAACTACTTCATCTCGTTCCACTGAACCCCCACAAACAAGACAGTTTTCTAGTTCTAAAGGGACTATCTTATCGGGCTGACCAAAACCATTACGGGTCTTCCCTAGGTGGTCATATTTTGGTCCGCGTTTAAATCCTTTTTTGCGTTTCTTTTTGTCAGAAGGCTTTTTTAGTTGGTCTGATGATGGGGGACTGAACTGTTTTTTGAGTTACGGTTTTTTAGCTTATCTCTCTCTTCTTTCAATTTTTCAATTTCTTGCTGTTGTGTAGAGATTTGTTGTTGTTGCTGGTCAATCAGTCTTTGTTGAAGAGATAACTGTTGTTGTGCCTTGACTAGCCACTCAATCATGAAGACATTGTTCGCCAACTGTTCATCGGCGATAGCTCTAACTAGCTTTGAATCAATGGTAGCATTTGTGGTCATAACCCCCACTATACATAAAAATCCCCGATTTTACCTTTATGTTGTCAAGACAGATTCTTTATTGCGGTGAGCAATTACGTTCCATGTCATAACGTTGTCGATAACACTGATAACAATCAACTAAACTTAACTCATCGCGCCGAGAACCAATAACAATAAGCCACATAGGTTTCCAAATACTATTTCTTTCTTGATCTCTGACAACAATCTGGAGTAAAGTAAAGGGGTGATTGTTCATTTTATAGTTTTTAGTTCCTCTCATTAACATCTGTTTCCATCCCAAAATAGTCACTGTTAATTGACGACCTTTTTTCGTTGTAAAGGGAACATGATGAACTTCATCAGGTTCAGTCCAAGTTTGGTCATCTTTAAGGTCAAATTTATCCCCATACCAACGGGGATGTCCCGAAGTTTTGGCTTGATTTGGGTCCCGAATAAATTGACGATAAAAAACTCGGTCACTTCTAACTCTTGTAATAGTAACTACGTCTTCATGCTTAACTTGTTCCCCAATAAAATCCTTTTGGCTGTAGTCACTATCAGCCACTAAGACAGATAATTTATCAGAAAATAAAGAACTTTGCCAGATTTTTTTTAGTTGTTGATTGCCTTGATTTACTCCTTTATGTTTAGAGGGGACTCGCTCTCCTGATAAGGGGACAGCCCAAGGGACTTTTTCTGTGTCTATTTGGTCAGGTAAAGCGCAGACAACGGAATAACAATGTCCAATATTAATGGGTTTATTTCCCTTAATTGGATTGGGGTAATGAATAAAGGTTTTATCCGCTAACGTTTCGGCAAACCGTCGTGGACAGGGAGTTGTGTCAATACCAAATAAGTTATAATGTTTTGAAGTGGGAGGAATTGTTCTCGATACCGCTGAAAATAAAGTCTCAATTCTCTGTTCATAATTAGGGTCAGTTTGAGTGGGTAAAAACTCTTGAATTCCTCTATATAAACTGTTATAATCTCTTCTAAATAAAGGATTGAGAGACAATTCAACGACTGAGTGAGCTTGTTGGTTACTGGAGAGGGCATCGAGTAATTCTATAATAGTTTCTTTTCTAGCTTTTAGTCCTTGGAAGAGGTTAGACCTCCACACCAGGAATTCCTCGACAGACGTAGCCGTTTCATTTTTGGTCATTTTTAAAATTTATTACCTTATAAATTAGCGGAATATATACGCTAACATCAAAAGAGGTTGTTTGTTACAGTTAAGGCTAATGTCATCACATTCCGAACTTAAGACCAGTCAAGATGTCCACCTGAGAGCCAAACAAATTAAGAGTCTAATTCGCTCTCTTAAACAGAAAATAAAGAAAATTGAACGGGAAGGGGAAGTAGCACCAGCTAATTGTTATATTATTCGTTATCAGGTTAATGGAAAGGGAACAATCTACTGGTATTATAAACTACAGGCTGCTGAATCAATTTTTCCTATGGCCACTAATAATGAGAAAAAAACCAAATATAAATATTTAGGACGAGCCGGAAGTTCTGCTCATATTGATGCTGTAGAAAAACTCACTAGAAGAAATCTCATTGATGAATTAGAACGAGTCATTCAATCTCTAACTGAAAGCTACTTAGATATCTATATTGGAACCGAAACTGAATGAAGCTATTTAATATTTAAAATTCCCTAAAAAGATGGAAAGAGAGTTTTTAAAATCACCTTAATTCTCTATTTTAGCCCTGGAGATATGTTTAGCGTAAAATTTACGCTAATAATTGTTTTTTATCCAAAGTCCAATCCTAACAGACGAGCAAGATAGTCAGAATCAAGGCTAAAGCCTTGACTACGGACTTGTGTATTTGATATTTATAATTAAACATCAAATTTGCCCACCATAGGTTTAATTATTATGGAATCACCCATTAAACAAATAGGTTTATCCCAAACAGCAAAAGAGCAGCTAATTAAACTAAAAAGATATACTAAAATAGAACAGTGGAATATCTTGTGTCGTTGGGGGTTTTGTCGTTCTTTAGCTGAACCCAGTATCCCCTCTCCTGTCCCTTTTATCCTCGATAGTAATGTAGAAATGACCTGGAGAGTGTTCGGAGGAGAGATGGCAGATATATTATTAATTGCCTTAAAACAACGCTGCTATAAAGATGGGTTAGGAACGGATAAAGAAACTTTAATAACACAATTCAAACTGCATTTACATAGAGGAATTGGTTATTTAGCAGGAGATATTAATATCAAAAAAGTTGAAAAAATAATAGAACTAACAACAAAATAAAAGAGGGATGGTATCCCAACTAAAATTTTTATCATACTCGTTACACCAAAAATCTGCTATAATGAGAGTTTTGGAGTAAATTGTATATTAGGAGAAAATTGCTTATATGTCTCGTTATAGAGGACCTCGCCTCAGAGTAGTACGAAGACTAGGAGAACTGCCAGGATTAAGTAGAAAAACCCCCCGTCGGGCCTATCCCCCTGGTCAACATGGTCAAGGCCGTCGCAAGCGGTCAGAATATGCCATCCGACTCGAAGAAAAGCAGAAATTATTGTACAACTACGGTGTCACCGAAAAGCAGCTAGTTCGTTACATGAAAAAAGCCCGTCGAGCCACCGGTTCTACGGGACAAAAATTATTAGAACTGCTAGAAATGCGTCTAGATAACACCGTGTTCCGTTTAGGGATGGCAGGGACTATTCCAGGATCCCGTCAACTGGTTAATCATGGTCATGTCATGGTTAATGGTCGTATTGTTAATATTGCCAGCTATCAATGTCGTCCTGGGGATGTCATTTCTGTGAGAAATAAAGACCACTCTCGCCGTTTAGTGGAAGCCAATATGCAGTATCCAGGGTTGGCTAATGTTCCTGAACATTTAGAATTTGATAAAAATACCTTAATTGGTAAAGTCAATGATGTTATTAAACGGGAATGGGTAGCATTACAAATTAATGAACTACTGGTGGTTGAGTATTACTCTCGGAAAGTTTAATCGAGATGGGACAACTATCATGGTTGTCCTCTTTTTACCTAAATTTATATTTATAGATCATGAATTCTAAGTCTCCCCTTCGTGTTGCCGTAGTTGGAACCGGTTTTGGCCAAGCTATTCATATTCCTGGGTTACAACATCACCCTCGCACTGAGTTGGTTGCGGTTTACAATAGAGACTTAGGTAAGGCAAAAGCGATCGCCGATAAGAATAATATTCCCTATGCTTTCCATAACTTGGACAAACTCTTAGCTATGTCCGATCTTGACGCAGTTACTTTATCCACTCCCCCTTTTTTACACTACGAGATGGGGAAACAAATATTAAAGGCAGGGAAACACCTTCTTTTAGAGAAACCCATGGCTATGTCTGCACAGGAAACCAGGGAATTATATCATTTAGCCACAAAAAATAATCTAGTTGCTACAACGGACTTTGAGTTTCGTTATGTTCCTGCTTGGCAACTTTTAAGGGAAAAATTAGAAGAAGGTTACATAGGGCAACCCAGACTAATTAAAATTGATTGGTTAGTGGCCAGTCGTGCTAACCCAGAACAAGGTTGGAACTGGTACGCTCTTAAGGATAAGGGTGGGGGTGTTTTGGGTGCTGTGGGTTCCCATGCTTTTGATTATATCCATTGGTTATTTGGTCCAGTGAAACGGTTATGCGCTAGGTTGGTATGTGCTATCAAACAACGGCCAGATCCCCTGGAAAATGCCAAACTAAAGCCAGTTGATGCAGATGATACCTGTTTAATCATGTTGGAGTTAACGGACGGTACACCGGTGCAATTAACCATTAGTTCTGTCACCTATAATGGTCGAGGACATTGGTTAGAAGTTTACGGAGATCGGGGTACTTTGGTCTTAGGTAGCGATAATTTAAAAGATTATGTTCACGGGTTCCATTTACAAGCTGGCCTCGCCGGAAAACCCTTAACAGAGGTTGAAATACCCAAAAGGTTAGCCTTTCCTCAAGTGTTTACCGATGGACGTTTGGCCCCATTTATTCGTATTGTCGATCGCTGGGTAGAAAGCATAGATCAAAAGCAATCTTTAGCCCCATCTTTATATGAAGGTGTTTATTCTCAATTATTAATGGATTTGACCCATCAATCCAGTGAAACGGGATCTTGGGTTAATGTTCCTGATTTGAATTCATTCCTTTAGCTACGTCGCGGGAAGCACCGCGCTTTCTGAGAATTTATAACCTGTTATAACCTGTTATATAACTGTTCTAGTTAGCTACTTCTGGGACTGTATCTTATGGTCTGGTGGTGAACATTTGTTCTGTTGCGCAATAGAACAAATGTCCTGCGGAGCCTTGGCGACTGCTATAAAATTTATACAGTCAACCTCTAATCAACAAAAAAATGCTCAATAACATCAAACATAATCTAGAAACTCACTTAAAAGAAATTGTCAGAGAAAGAGATCCTTTTTTAGCAACTCAAGGACATTTTTATGTAAAAGAATATATTAGACAAGAACTACAAAAATGGGGTATGGTAGAAAGTTTTGAGTTTAATTATAATAACAAAATTTACGAAAATTTAATCTTAAACTTACCATCTCAAGGGAATACTAAAGTAAAACCACCTATTTTAATTGGGGCGCATTTCGACACGGTAATAGGTTCACCTGGGGCGGATGATAATGGGACAGGTATTGCTGTGTTATTAGAATTAGCTAGATTTTTTTATCATTATCCTAGTAATTATCCTATTCGGTTAGTTGCATTTGATTTAGAAGAATATGGTTTAGTGGGAAGTGATGCTTATGCCAACTATTTAAAACAACAAAATTTCAAGATAAGATTGATGATTTCTTTAGAAATGTTAGGTTACTGTAACCCTAACCCAAATAGTCAAATATATCCCCCGGGATTAAAATACTTTTATCCATCAACGGGGGATTTTATTGCACTCATTGGTAACTTATCCACTATTCCTGATTTAATAAAAATCAGTCGTTTGATCCGCAAAAAAAATACTGGATGTGAATGGTTAACTGTTCCTTTTCGGGGTGAAATTGTTCCTGATACCAGACGCAGCGATCATGCTCCTTTTTGGGATAATAATTATCAAGCTATTATGATTACAGATACATCTAATCTCCGTAACCCAAACTATCATCAACCTAGTGATACTTTAGACACTATTGATTTAGATTTTTTAACAGGGGTTTGTGAAGGTTTAGCCACAGCAATACAACATTTTTAATATTAAGGTAACACCTTAGTATACTCAGCATCCTGCTCCCTATACTAGGCTTAAATCAATTACTAAACCTTCTTGAGCTAAGAGAGTATTAGGGAAAACCTTTTGAACCTGTAGCTTCATATTGTCTAAAAAAGCATCATTATGAGCCGGATCATGATGAAACAAAAGCAATTTTTTCACATTAGCAACTTTAGCTATTTTTACTGCTTCCTGCCAAGTAGAATGACCCCAACCGACTTTACTAGATTTTGGGTCATGATACTCTTCATCGGTGTAAGTTGTATCAATAATTAACACCTCAGCATCTCTAGCTAAATGAAGAACATTGTTATCCAAACTATCGGGGAAATGTTCTGTATCCGTGACAAAAACTGCCGCTAAACCTTGATAAGTCACCCGATAGCCCAATGCTTCCCCTGGATGATTTAACCTTCCTGTTTCTACGGTTACATCATTAATCTGAACAAGTTCTTTGGCTTCGATATCATAAAATTCCAGATTAGCTTGCATAATCTGCAAGGGAACTGGAAAATTAGGGTGTAACATTTGATCATGAAGACGCTGCTTAATGGTTGCACCATTGGGTGCTGGCAAACCATAAATATGGAATTTATTGCCAGGGATAAAAGCAGGAGCAAAAAAAGGAAACCCTTGGATATGGTCCCAATGAGAATGGGTAAAAAAGAGATGACCCGTGACTGGCATTTCTGGCAACAAAGAGTCCCCTAGAATGCGTAGTCCTGTTCCCCCATCAAAAATCAATCTTTCTCGTCCCACACGCATCTCTACACAGGTGGTATTTCCCCCATAACGAACTGTTTGGGTTCCTGGACAGGGGATACTCCCTCGAACTCCCCAAAATTTAATCTCGAAGCGATCGCCGTTACTAGACATTCCTTCTGCACAGAAAAGGCCATTAATATTACTAGGTTATCAAGAATCCTGCCAGGGTTTGTATATTTTTTCCCTCTGATTGATTTTGATTAACATTTGGTAATTTTTTTAACAAATATTAATTTCGATGTCATCAGTTGAAACTTGCTATATGCACCCATCAGAGCAAAATTCAGTGTAATCTACGATACTTAAGCATTTAGCTGTATAAATAGGAAATTTTTGTTATATTTTTGAAAAATACTTGACTTTTTACCCCTTGTTATGCTAAGGGGATCGCATAACAGCCTTGTTACCTTTTTTTACTTTATAAATATAGTTAAACATTTACACACATTACAAAATTCAGGCAAATTTTTCAATTAAAATTCTTCCCTCAACCCTCTCATATTCATCTTCTAAAAACCACAGTTTTGCTTCCTCATAACTAGAACAAGCATAAATAAGCTGATAATTTTCTTTAGGATCATAAATAGCAAAATTATCTTGCTCATCTCCTAATAAAACGAGAATATAAGGAGGGATCGCTGTAGAATCAATCCAAATTTCAGTTAAGATCCAATTATTAACTAGGTCGAGTTCGGGGGATAACATGATATTTGTTTTTCGTTACTTTTATTTCACCATAATACAAAGGAATTTGATTTCCATCAATACTTAGTCTATAACCGATGGGTTCAGTAAAATAGAGACTATATCTTTCATGTCCACGAATCACTCCTGTAAATTCTCCCTGATTAATGATAGCTTGTGCAACTCTTTTCATGGTTGCTTCATCTTTAAATACATGAACAAATCCCTCTTTATTTAATAATCGCAGCATTTCAGGTGTGTTAGGAATATGTTTAGAAATATGTCTTTCATCTAGGGTCAAATCACGATTAATACCAGTCATTATTTATAATTCGCTTAAGAAGCTTTTATAATTATCTCATTATTAAATTTACAGTAAAATATTTAATGCTAATGTAAACCCAGGAATAACATTTTCCCCATTTAAAATTGCATCAGGGGGATAAGTTGTTATGGAAGCATCTTGACGATAAACTAAAGGTTGACGGTTATGACGATCAATTAACCAACCTAACTTAACCCCATTTTCTCGATACTCTTCCATCTTATTTTTTAACACATCTAAACTATCGGTTTTAGACCTAATTTCTATAACAAAATCTGGTGCTAAATTAAAAAATTCGTCTTCTCCTTCATCCCACCCTAAAGGTAAGCGATCTTTTGCTATAAAAGCAACATCAGGAGAACGAACTGCACCATTAGGTAATTTAAACCCTGTACTAGAACAAAATACCTCTCCTAAGTCATTTTCTTGTACCCAGATAGATACATAAGTGATCGCTCTAGCTTCTCTGTTTCCTGATATTTTTCCTGTGGGTGCCATAGTAACTAAAGTTCCATCTGCGTTGCGTTCAAATCTCAATTCTGGGTTTTGAGAACTGAGTTTCATTAATTCTTGATCTGTAATAGTTGAAGTAATTTGTACCACAATAAACCTCCTATAAATTTTGCAAATACCGCTTGTTATTTTAAAAGATTATCAGCAAAATAACGATGATATAATTGGCAACTGGGTTTAGCTTCATCTCCTAGTAAATTAATCAGTCCCATACTTTCTAATTTATAAGCAACAGAGGGTTCTAATTGTACCCCACTATCACTTTTAACTACTTCTTTTATTCCTTCTGCTAATTCAGGAGAGGATTGTAAATTATCCCAATGACGGCGTAAATGACTACTATAAATCCCCCCTTGAGTCGGAGCTTCTACTAATAGTTTCTCTTGGGAAATTTTTTGAGCAGCTAAAGCTTTTAAAGCTAAATCAACTAAATAAGGATGTCCTCCTACCATCTCAATTAAATCATTACTAAACTGTTCTTGTTCTGGATTTTCTTCCCAATCTAATTTATAAACTTTTGCTAAATTTAAAACTTGTTCTAAATTAAATCCTGGTAATTTAACTTGTTTTCCGACATTAAAAGGAGATTGATTAGCATCTAATTTTATATAAACTTCCGTAGAATTAGCAATAACTAAACGCAAGTTTTGCCAAATTTCTAAGTTATTAGCTTCCTCGTGCCAGTAGCGTAACATGGGTAAGAAATCTTTAGCAATATCCGCATATTCAAAAATGCGGTCTAGGTTATCTAAACCTAAAACCAAAGGGCGATCAATATTTTCTAAGACATAACTTTGAAAATAGGTTTTACAACTAACTAAACTACCAAATAATTCCTCATCCCAGTAATCATCTAGTTGAGGTTTTAAGCCCAATTCTCTACTAATATTGGCACAAAACCAGCGTAAAAATTTATCTAAACTGCTAAACATGGCCGATTCAGCAGAGCGCAGATTGAGGTAAACTTTGCGAAAATCATTATTTTCTGCATAGTCCAAAATTAGATTTAAAAGAGATGTTTTACCTGTTTTTTCTGGGGACTTAATGCGTATTAAAGCCCCAGGTTTAAGAATAGTTTGATAACAATCTTTTTCAATGGGGGGACGGGGAATATAATCACCATCAGGGGAAGGATTTTCAACAATAATGATCGGACTTTCTGGTTTCCATTCCGGATATTTGATATCTTTTAACCACTCTCGTAAGATTTGAAACTTTCCAGGGCCTTTGTGGCCAGGAAGTAATTCAGGACAACCATTGGGTTTGTCACTAGAGAAACAACTATACAAGTCAGTCATTTGTTTCTTATAGGTTTCATGACTTGCAGCTTCTGCTAGTTCCCATACTTTTGTATCCGGTATACGCCAATTTTCATAAGCAAAACGTACTAAAAAAATTCCTCTTAGTCTCCCTTTTAAATTTTGTTCATTGGCAACTTCTTTAAGGAATATATCCCAGTTTTTTGGTTTCATAGCGATCGCCTCATCAAAAAAAAATTAACAGATAGGGTGGGAAGTGTTGGGAGTGATAATTAATTGTTAATTGTTAATTGTCACTGACTGATAGCTTGGGTCATGCGATCGAGCATAATAGCCAAGAGAACAATGCCTAAACCCCCTACAGCAGCTAAACCCACATCTAAACGACCCACACCCTGTAACACCATTTGTCCTAACCCTGGAACGGCAATCATAGAGGTTACAACGGACATAGATAAGGCCATGAGAATAGCTTGATTGACCCCTGCTAAAATTGTAGGCATAGCTAAGGGAATTTGTGCCTCCCATAAAACTTGCCAAGGGGTTGAACCAAAAGCGATCGCCGCTTCAGTTACTTCTGGGGAAACCTGTCTAATACCTAAATTAGTCAGCCGAATGAGAGGAGGAATAGCAAAAATAATTGTGGCAATGACCCCAGGAACTTCCCCAATACCAAACAGCATCACCACAGGAACCAGATAAACAAATGATGGTAGGGTTTGCATCACATCCAATAGTGGACGAATGACTCTTTCTAGGGGATCATTTTTGGCACTGATAACCCCCACAGGAATGCCCACCATCAGGCAAAATAACACCGCTGTTACAACTAAAGCCAAAGATACCATTGCTTGTTCCCAGGCACCCACAAAACCAATTAAGGTTAGGGAAATAATGCTATAAATGGCGATTTTTTTCCCTGCTAATTTCCAAGCGAGGATACCAATAATTATGATAAAAATGAGGGGAGGAATGGCACTAAAGCCCCATTCTATTCTCTTCAATCCCCAACCAATAGGTAGGCTAATGGTCTGGAAAAAGGGACGAAAATTCTTAACAATAAATTCGATACTTTGGCTAATCCAATCATCAAGGGGAATGGTATAAAGTTGGAAGGGATTTAGTAGAACATTTATCCCTTCTGGTTTTTCAGTTGCTAGAAGATAAGTAAATAATAGTTCATCCATGAGAGCTTAGTTAAGAGATGAGACTCAATCAATTATATTTTAGCCTGTTTATTGATTACGAGCTTTTTCGAGCCAACTATTGAATAAGTCTTGATTTTTTTCAACCCATTCTTCAGCATGACGGCGAATATCTTCTGGTTTATTTTCCCCTTCTTTAATACGGAGACTTTCCTCATTAATATCTTTGGCTGGAATTTGAACTAATTCAAACCAACTCTTGGCTATGGGATTCTCTGCTAAGAATTGCTTGTTAGTGGCAATACGTTGTTCAGTTTTGGGGAACCCTAAATTTTTTCCCTCAACTAAAGTATCTTTTTCCATATTCTCGGCTATTTTCGTGGGTAAATCGGTAAATGGAACTTCTAACCAAACCACATCTTCTTCTGGTTTTAATGTAGCCCCGATCCAATGAGGATTATAGGCATAGAAAAACACCGATTCGCCTTCTTTGTAACGGGTTACACTATTGGCTAATAAGGCAGTATATTGCCCTTGATCGTGTTCTACAGTATCTCTAAGTTCATAAGCATCTAGATGATGTTCTATAATTGATTCACAAGCCCAACCAGGGTTACACCCGACTAAATTAGCTTTTCCATCACCATCGGAGTCAAATAGTTGAGCAATTTTGGGATCTTTCAGTTGTTCAAGGTTAGTAATGTTATGTTGCTCTGCAGTTTTGCGATCGATCTGATATCCTTGTGTACCATCCGCGGTGATAGTCCCAACGGCTTCTAACTTGTCTTCTCCACCGGCATTTTCAAAGAATTCCTTGTGTCCAGGATAATAGTAAACAATGCTGTAGTCTAAGTCTCCATTGGCTAAAGAAATATAAAGGGCGGGATACTCAATTTCTTTCGGGGTTTCCACTTCATAACCCAGTTTTTCTAAACCTATCTTGACAATTTCTGTTTGAAAATGTTCTTCGATCCAGCTACTATGAGCAGTGCGCACAGTAACTTTCTGGGTTGATTGACTTGTATTGTCTTCTGATGGGGGCGTTGTTTGACAAGCGATTAAACTACTTGTTAATAAAACGAATAAGGGGATTGTTCTTTTCAATTTTAGCAATGTTTCAACCCTCAATTTTTTAATAAGTTACCATCGTTAACGACGGGGTTTGGATAATAATTTATCCTAAAATGGCTTTTGAGTCATATATATCTTGCAGAAAAGCCCTAATATAATCATTGGCTGGTTGGCTAATAATTTCTTTGGGTGTCCCTAACTGAACTACTTTTCCGTCTTTCATGACGGCAATGCGATCGCCGATTTTAAAGGCTTCGTGTATATCATGACTAATAAAAAGAATGGTTTTGTGCAGTTCTTTTTGCAGACGCAGTAATTCATCTTGCATTTCTCGCCGAATTAGGGGATCAAGTGCGCTAAAGGGTTCATCCATCAGTAAAATTTCTGCATCTGTGGCTAAAGCTCTGGCTAAACCCACTCTTTGCTTCATTCCACCACTCAAAGAGGAAGGCAAATAATCACCCCATTGTTCTAAACCCACCAGGGTTAAGGTTGCCTGGGCTTTCTCACGGCGTAAAACGGGTTTGATTCCCCGTACTTTCAAACCATATTCTACATTTTCCCTGACACTTTTATGAGGAAATAGCCCAAATTGTTGAAACACCATTGAGATTTTGCTTAAACGAAGCTCTCGCATTCTTGTCTCATTGACGTGAGCAATATCTTCTCCATCAATATAAATATGTCCACTGGTAGGTTTAATCAAACAGTTAATACAACGCACTAAGGTGGATTTTCCCGAACCTGATAACCCCATAATCACAAATAATTCCCCTTTATTAATCTTGAGGGAAATATCAGCAATACTGACAACTTGATTGGTTAATTTTAAAATATCATCTCTGGTTTTACCTTCCCGAAACAACTTAAGTGCAACATGAGGTTGGTTTCCATAAATTTTAATTAGATGTTGTAGTTCAATTTTCGTTTCTAACTCTTTTTTAATTGTTTCAGACATTATTTTTAATAATTAATTATTAATTATTAATTATCAATTAATAAGACCGCAATTCCCTTACAACCCAATAGTGCTTAAGTTGTAGTTTCCTTGCGGTCTAAAGATAAAATTATCTATTCTTCTGTGGCAGTTGCAACAGTATCATCAGTATCAGCAGTAGCCGTAGCTGCTAACTCTTCTTGAGGTTCTTCTGTCTCAGAAGCTGAGGGAACATCCTCTAAAACTTCCTCAGTTGGTGCTTCTTTGCCTTGTGCTTCAGCTAGAAGTTTTTGACGGTATTTCTCAGCCATTTCTTCGGCTTTCTCGAAGACTAAATCCCGATTTTTCAACATATCACCGGCCTCCGGTTCTAGTTGTTTGGTGGATAGAGAAATACGTCCTCTTTCTGCATCGAGATCGATGATCATCACTTTCAGTTCATCGTTGACCCCGAAGACGCTGTGAGGGGTATCAATATGGTCGTGGGATATCTCAGAAATGTGTAGTAGTCCACTGACTCCACCAATATCGATAAACGCCCCGTAGGGTTTGATTCCTCTAACAGAACCAATGACCACTTGACCCACTTCTAAACCGTTCATCTTCCGTTCTACCAGCGCACGACGATGGCTGAGAACTAGGCGGTTGCGCTCTTCATCTACTTCTAAAAATTTTAAGGGCAACTGTTCCCCAACTAAATCTTCTTTAGCTTCACGGGTACTAATATGAGATCCAGGAATAAAGCCCCGTAACCCTTCTATTCTTACCAAGGCACCGCCTCGGTTGGTTGCAAAGACGTCTGACCGCACGGTGGCATCTTCTGCCTGTAGTTGACGCACCCGTTCCCAAGCTCGCATATACTCAATACGACGAATGGATAGGGTTAACTGCCCATCTTCGTTTTCATCGGTGAGGATGAAAAATTCTCTGGTTTCGTTGGCCTGGAGAACTTCATCGGGATCGTCCACTCGGTTAATGGACATTTCTTGGATGGGAATATAAGCAGCGGTTTTTGCGCCAATGTCAATTAATGCGCCTCTCGGTTCCATACTGAAAACTGTCCCCGGAACAATATCCCCAGGACTAAAATGATAATCGTACTTGTCGAGCAGGGCCGCGAAGTCTTCGTGGGTGAAACCAATGTCTTTTGTTGTTGTGTTCTGAGTTACCATGTACTTTTGTTTTCCTATATCTGAATCTTCAATGGTTGGCGGTGCCTCCTGTTAATGTACAGTTTCCAATTTTAGGGGGTCAGACAGCGAAAGCCTTTCCCTAAGCGAATTAACTGCCATGAAGAATACCCTTCTCACTCTAAAGTGACAAGGACGGTCTAGCTAAGATTGAGGGTAATTTTTTCAATCAGTTTTCAGGATACAGACTCTTTATCATATTACTGTTTAATTATACTCGATCATTGTTATTTGTGAGATATTATTCAATTCTTTATCATGTAGTGCAAGCATACTTTGACAGGCTCAGTACAAGTATTGCTTGCTATTTTTACACTATTATGATACCCGATACGGAGCGAAAAAAGCGATCGCACCAATAATGCTATTCTCAAAGGGATGGAATTAAAACTCGAAAACCGTCCCCAAACTATTCAATATTCTAGGTTATCAGTCCGTCATATTGGGGGAATGTTAGAAAAAGGAGAATCTTAATCAAGTAGGAGTTACCTTTTTTTCCCTGTTCATATTCCTCCCCAATAATTAGCAATATTTTGGGTAATTATCTTTGTACCAATAACCCATTTTCACAAGTGTCTTGCTCTGCATCAACTTGATGCAATGCTTCAGGAGCTTGAGGCAAAGCAGATGAATGATGTTCGATAATCTCCCATTGATTATTACCGTTTTTCTGATAGACAAAACTATAGCGCGCTGGTACTTCTATGGTTTCACCATCTTTACGAAAGGTGAAAGTATAATAACCAATGTTAATAGCAAGATTTTCATTGTACGTTCTTACGCAACCTTTATATGAACTAACACTCAATTCGGGAAGCTTAGCAAAATATTCAAAATAATCGCGTATTTCTGCGGGGTTATCCCTTACTTGCTCGGATACGGTACCCCACAAGATTCCATCCTTACCATATAAAGCTACTACCTCATCTACTACTTCCTCAGAACCAGAAGTCACCGTATTGAGCCAGATATCAGTGGTGTCTGCTACCTCTTTTTCTGGTTTTTCCGTTTCAGCAAAACCAGATAGAGGACTAATAGCAATTAACAAAGCTGTGACAGAAATCAAAGAGATTAATTTCTTTCTGTTGCCAATAAAATCGAAAAATTTAAACCACCTTGAGATCGCCAAATCTTTTGAGAAGGACATACTTTTTTCCCTAAATTGAACAAAAAACAACAACATATAGCAATCAGGTTTCAGTTATGAGAAAATCAGCTTTCTGGGTTTAATACTGAGGGTCGTCGAAGTGTTAAACCCCTACAAGGGTATGTTTGTAGGGACATAATAATATTATGTCCTGATATATTATTATTTCTCACACATTATTACTGACTGCCATATTTAGACAAGCAGAACTAGCAAGTTTTCCTCCCCAAAAGCAGGCAAGAGGAATCTTGATGTTAACAAGCTAGGTGTAATGCTAGTCTTCTTTCTCAATTTTAAGATAGATTCCTGACCCAGAAAATAAAGAAAATAAAATATTTCCCTGCTGTGTGCGGAAGACGCTTCCGCACTTCAAAAGCCCCGTCCCACACCCATTTGAGTTGATCTGTCTTGAGTGCGTAATTCTGGGGAAACCCCAGAATTACGCACTCGCTTTTTTTCGGGTCAAATTGGGTGTGGGGCTTCTCGCGGCGGACAGCTAAAAAATGTGAACTACCTACTGCAGCTTGGCGAAAGTAATCCACCAGATTTTTACAGAAACTTTCGTGACTAGCCACGACAATGTGTTTCAATGAAACTAACGGAAGAATCTCGAAGTTGATGTCCATGATAAAAGCATTGCCAATTAACCTCTCCAACCTACAGAAAACAGTACTCCAACAAATAGTGAGAGGGACAACAAACCCCTATCGCCTTGTTAGACGAGCCAAGCTAATCTTAGCCGCAGCATCAGGAGAGAGCAATAGTTCGATTAGTCGAAGATTAGAATTAGACCGAGTACAAGTGCGTCAGTGGCGATCGCGATGGTTTGAGGAGAGAGAAAAACTGAGTGCCGCCGAAGAACAACAGGTAACGGAGAAAGCATTAATGGTCTTGATCAAAGGAATTTTAAGCGATCGCCCAAGACCTGGAACAACAAAATCCTTTACGGTCGAACAAGTAGTCCAGATTGTAGCGATCGCTTGTGAAGAATGTGAAAAATCAGACAGACCAGTGAGCCATTGGACACCTTCAGAGTTGGCGGATGAAGCCATAAAAAGAGGAATTGTCGAAAAGATTTCCCCCCGTAGTGTGGGGCGTTTTTTAAAAAGAAGCGACATTACAACCACATCTCGTTCGTTACTGGTTAAATGCCAAAATTGATGATCCCTTGAAATTTAAAAAGCAAGTCAAATATATCTGTGAACTTCATCAAGAAGCTAAAACTTTGTTAGAACAAGGAATTCATTTAATTAGTACAGATGAAATGACAGGGATTCAAGCTCTTGAGAGATTATTTCCGAACAAAAGAATCAAGCCTAAACAAGTAGAAAAAATCGAATTTGAATATGAAAGAAACGGAACTTTAAGCTTGATTGCGAACTGGGATGTGGCAAGAGGAAAAGTTGTTAGTCCCTCTATTGGACCGACAAGAACAGAACAAGATTTTTCTGAACATATCCAGAGAACGATTAAGATTGATGAAAAAGCAGAATGGATTTTTATTGTAGATCAACTCAACACTCATAAATCGGAAAGCTTAGTCAAATTAGTAGCAGAAAGCTGTGGAATTACTATTGATTTGGGGAGAAAAGGAAAGGAGGAGATTTTGCAATCTATGGACAGCAGAGCAGATTTTTTATCAGATGAATCTCATCGAATTCGCTTTGTTTATATTCCCAAACATACATCGTGGCTTAATCAAATTGAGTGTTGGTTTTCGATCTTAGTCAGGCGTTTACTCAAAAGAATTACTGTCCGTTCAACTGAAGAACTATCCCAAAAAATTCTCAATTTTATTGATTACTTTAATCAACATTTTGCTAAGCCGTTCGTTTGGAAATTTAAGGGCTTTAAAGATCATAAGTGACTGGTGGATTATTTTTGCTAAGCTGCACTACGGAGTTAAGCAAGTTTGTCAATAATTTTAAAAGTGTCTCTAGTCGTAAATTAAGGCAGGAATTTCCAGAGCAAATCAATAAATTTTATTGGAAAGAGGTTTTCTGGAATAGTTCTTATTTCATAGCTTCTTGTGGTGGTGTAACTATTTCTACTCTCAGAAAATACATTGAAAATCAAACTCGTCCTAACGAGTAATTTCGGACGGCAATTCATCCCACGCTGATTTGTCGGTGTTTTTTTGGAAAATACAGCGTGGGGCTTCTTGCCGAAGAAGCTAAATATTCGCCTTATTAGTGATCGCACTCTTGAAACTTTCCTTCAACTCAGTCAAAGTCATAGTCCCAATATCTCCTTGTTGGCGAGTACGAATACTCAAAGTTTGAGTTTCAACTTCTTTTTTTCCAACTATGGCCACCACAGGAATTTTCTCTAGCTCAGCATTACGTATTTGTTTGCCCAAACGTTCCCCCGTGCAGTCTATTTCTACCCGATAACCAGCCTGTTTTAGGGTAGCAACCACAGTTTCTCCATATTCTATTTGTGCTTCACTAACTGGTAACAAACGTAATTGGATAGGTGCTAACCATAAAGGAAAATCTCCTGCATAGTTTTCGATTAAAATTCCATAAAAACGCTCTAAAGACCCAAAAATTGCCCGATGAATCATAATAGGACGTTGACGAGAACCATCCACAGCTACATATTCCATGTCAAAGCGTTCTGGTAAGTTAAAATCTACCTGGATAGTAGAACATTGCCAAGTCCGTCCAATAGCATCCTTGATTTTGATATCGATTTTAGGACCATAGAAAGCACCGCCTCCCTTATCCTCAATATAGTCCCAACCCTTGCCATTTAATGCTTCTACTAAAGCTTGAGTTGCCAACTCCCAACCCTCATCTGTTCCCACTGATTTATCTGGGCGAGTGGAAAGATTAACTTCATAGTCTTTAAAGCCAAAATCAGAAAGAATCTTCTCTGTTAAATTGAGTACACCGAGAATTTCTGAGGCAATTTGTGTGGGTAAACAGAAAACATGAGCATCATCTTGAGTAAAACCCCGCACCCGCATCAAACCATGTAGAACCCCAGAACGTTCATAGCGATATACTGTCCCTAATTCTGCCCAGCGTAAAGGGAATTCTCGATAGGAATGGAGTTCATTTTTATAGGTTAAAACATGAAAAGGACAGTTCATGGGTTTGATTTGATAAGCTTGTTCCTCAATCTTCATCGAATCAAACATATTTTCCCGATAAAAATCAAAATGTCCCGATGTTTTCCACAAATCTAAGTTAGCAACGTGGGGAGTATAGAGGAGTTCGTAACCTCCATCTAAATGAGCCTTGCGCCAATAATCTTCAATGACGTAGCGCATCTTTGCACCGCGAGGATGCCAAAATACCAAACCACCACCAGCATTTTCCTGAATGCTAAACAGTTTTAGCTCTTTTCCTAGTTTGCGATGATCTCGGCGTTTAGCTTCTTCCCGTTGTTTTAAATAAGCATCTAATTGTTCGGGGGTTTCCCAAGCAGTGCCATAAATACGTTGTAATTGGGCTTTGGTTTCATCTCCCCGCCAGTATGCCCCAGCTACGCTTTCTAAAGCGAAAGCTTTGGGGTTAATCTCCCCTGTATAGTTAATATGAGGTCCTGCACAAAGATCCCACCAAGATACCGTAGAAGGAATTTTGACAGGTTTAATTGAGGAGGGTTCCGGTAAAGCATCTTTGAGCTTTTGTCCTACATTGGGCAATCCATCACCGTCGGTACTTCCGATGTAATAACGAGTAATGGTTTCTCCTTCAGGGATGCTATCTAAAATCTCTAGTTTATAAGGTTCCCCTAACTGTTCGATTTCCGCCTTCATTTCTTCTCTAGTGATCTCTTCACGAATAATCGGCAAATTAGCTTTAATAATAAAGCGCATTTGCTTGGTAATTTTTTTCAACTCTTCAGGGGCAAAAGGTTGTGGGCGATCAAAATCGTAATAAAAACCTTTATCTGTAGTGGGACCAATGGTAACTTTTGTCTCTGGAAAGAGGATTTGTACTGCCATTGCCATGACGTGGGCGCAAGTGTGACGAATGCGCTCTAGTTTTTCTGGGTTGGCGATTGACAAAGGAGACTGAGTTAACTGACTGACCATTGGTAAATTATTATAATGATGATCATTATCATGATAACCTAAGTTGATAATCATTATCGAAATATCCACAAACGAATTAACTGAATATTTCAATAAGAGGTTCTCAACCGAATTAGATCCCGTCGTTAATAACGGGATCTATGTCAATTATCAATTATCAATTATCAATTATCAATTATCAATTGATAACTGTTTTCCATCTATTTTTAAGGCAACCTCTTCTACGTGATGATGTTTATGGTTGACATCAAGAGGAGGGAGTACAGGGAAAAAAGGTTGATGAATACTAATTAGTTGAGCTAAAGTTCTTTTCAGTTGAGTACGGGAAACAATGGCATCCACAAAACCATGTTTTAATAAATATTCCGACTTTTGGAAACCATCCGGTAATTTTTCCCTTAAAGTTTGTTCAATCACCCGTCGACCGGCAAAACCAATGGTAGCGTTGGGTTCAGCTAAAATAATATCTCCCAACATAGCAAAACTTGCGGTCACTCCTCCAGTGGTAGGATGGGATAAAACAGGTATATAGAGTAACTTATCATTACGATGACGTTCCAGGGCCCCAGAAATTTTAGCCATTTGCATCAAACTTAACATCCCTTCCTGCATCCTTGCCCCACCAGAAGCACAGATAATCACCACAGGGAAACGTTCCGAGGTAGCGTGTTCAATAAGACGGCAGAGTTTTTCCCCTACCACAGAACCCATACTACCACCCATAAAGCGGAAGTCCATCACCCCCAAAGCCAAAGGTAGACCATCAATTAATCCTGTTCCCGTTTGCACTGCATCAACTAACCCGGTTTTTTCCTGGGTGTCCTGAATGCGATCGCTGTAGGGTTTGCGATCGCAGAATTTGAGGGGATCGGTGGGGGTAAGATTTTCGTTGATGGGTTTCCAGGTATTTCTATCGATTAACTGGGCAATGCGTTCGGAACTTTCCACACGAAAATGATGACCACATTCCGTACAAACCAGTTGATTAACTTGAAGGTCCTTAGTATAGGTTAAGGCCCCACAAGCTTCGCACTTAGTCCATAAACCATCGGCTATTTCCCGTTCTTGCTGCTGTTGTTGGATAGTGGGTTCTGACTTTTCTTGTTTAGCAAACCAATCAAATATGGACATAGTATAAAATCTAAAATTAATAATTATTTATGGCTGAGACTGTTTCTATTTTATCATCGGAGATCGATCACAAACCCAAGACTTTGCGCTACATTATCATTAAGTCTTGTTGTGTCTAGGGTTTTGACAAAAAAAATTAAGCATAATTACCGACACAAGGCATAATAGAATGGGTTGATGAGGAGAAAGAGAGACTTTTTAAAGTCTGTAGCACTATGGAACAATCGACAAATCAAGGCACTACTGCAAATCACACCGCTCTACTAGGTCGTATAGCTCTGCGAACCAGTCAAATTCCTTGGCAGTTCTGGGCGATCGCTCTGATTATCGTTTCTGGAACCGTTGGTTTTGCAGCAACATCCATGTTGTTGAGGTTGCCAAAATCCCCCCAATGTGTTCGTATTTTTTGGCCAATTGCTTCAGCATCCAAGCGGATCTACTGCGCCCAGGTGGAAGCAGAACAAGGGACAGTAGATAGCTTCCTACGGGCAATTAACCTAGTGGAAGCACTGCCAAGCGATCACCCCTTAAGAAACGAAATTAATCGTAATGTAGAAGAATGGGCGGTGGCTATCCTGGATATAGCTGAAAATGAATTTCAACGGGGTAAGTTAGAAGGAGCCATCGAAACAGCCCGTCGTGTTCCTGAAAATGTACAGGTTTATGGGCTGATAGAAGAAAGAATTGAAAAGTGGCGCAGTATCTGGGGAGAAGGAGAAGAAATTTTTGCGAAGGTGGAAGAAGAATTACGCAAGTCTAATTGGAATTTCGCTTTTAGAGAAGCAGTCAATCTCTTGAGTGTATCCAATAAGTATTGGGCAACCACCAGATACGATGACACAGTTAATAAGATCCAATTGGCTCAAGAAGAGAGTCGTCGTCTGGATGATGCTTATCGTGTCTTACGTCGTGGGGGAATTGATAACTGGTTAAAAGCGATCGCCGATGCTGAAGAGATTTCCTCTGAGAGCTACGCTTACCAAGAGGCACAAAACCTGATCGCCGATGCTAAAGAGAAAATAAGCGATCATATAGACGGTTTAATCGATGCTCGTCGTTGGTCGAGTTTATCTGATGTAGTTAACCAACTCCCCGATAGTCTAGCCTTATCCGAGGAAATAGCAGACTGGAGAACCATGGCCAGCGCAGGTTTAGAGGCCCAAACAGGTACAGTAGAAAACCTAGAAATTGCTATTTTAGGTCTCGAAGAAATCGACGAGGATCGTCCCCTTTATCAAGAAGCCCAAGATTTGATTAGCCGCTTCAAATTAGAAGTACAAGATGTAACTAATCTACAAGAGGCCCGGAACTTGGCCTCGGGAGGTAGCATTGATGACTTGAATGCTGCCATTGCAACGGCAGAGATGGTTCCTTCGAGAAACCCCCGTTATCAAGAAGCGAGACAGGAGATTACTCAATGGACTACTACTATCCAACTACGAGAAGACCAACCCATTCTTGATCAAGCCCGTAGTTCAGCCGCAGGTGGTAGTCTTTCTGACTTAAGACAGGCCATCGCCCAGGCACAGTCCATCGGTTCGGGGCGTACCCTTCACAATGAGGCTCAAAAAGAGATCAGGAAGTGGCGTGTTACGATCCAACGCAAAGAAGATCAACCCATTCTCAATCAAGCCATTGCTTTAGGTGCTGGCAAAGACTACGACGCTGCTATCAGTTCTGCTAGGCAAATTGGCTCGGGACGGGTTCTCTATCAAGAAGCTCGGAACAATATTAACAAATGGCAAAGGGAAATCCGCGCCCAAAAGAACTTACAAGAGGCTTATTTAATAGCCCAACCCCAAACCCCTCAGTCTTTGGTCTCTGCTATCTCTGTGGTGAGGAAAATTCCCTCTTCAACAGATGTTAGTTATAGAGCGAAACAAGCTCTAGATCGCTGGAGTTTTCAATTACTCTCTATGGCTCAAAGAATGGCTAATCGTTCTTTATTGCCCGAAGCAGTAAAATTAGCGAAGATGATTCCTCGTGATAGTGCTGCTTATGGCTCTGCTCAAACCCAAATTAAGGCATGGAATAAATCATTACGACCAGCAAAACCACAAATTCCCCCTTCTTTGGTTCCAGAAAACCAGTTTGTACCAATTCTTGATACTGAAGGCTCTGATAATACCCCTTAACTGCTTAAATTTAATCGATTATGGAATGGCTTGAAATCTCAGGAAGTTCTGTTTTAGTACCTAGATACCCCATCGCTATCATTCATTTTTTGGGTGGTGCTTTTGTAGGAACAGCCCCTAATTTTACCTATCGTTGGCTACTGGAAGAATTGGCAAAAGAGGGCTATGCTATCATTGCAACTCCTTTTGTCAATACTTTTGATCATTTAGCGATCGCCCGTAATGTTCTTAACCGTTTTGAGGGCATTTTAGACCGTCTCCAAACCAATAATTCTCTAGGACAAGGTTATCTACCTATTTATGGTATCGGTCATAGTATGGGTTGTAAACTTCATTTATTAATTGGTAGTCTTTTTTCTGTGGAAAGGGCCGGAAATGTTCTCATTTCTTTTAATAATTATCCTGTTAAAAAAGCTATTCCTTTTCTAGAACAATTAGATATCGAAAATTATCTTAACCTAGAATTCACTCCTTCTCCCGATGAAACTAAACTTATTATAGAAAAAGATTACCTAGTTAGACGTAATTTGTTGGTAAAATTTACTGATGATAATATAGATGAAACTAAGATTTTAGAACCAATTTTAGACGATAAATACCCTAACTTAATTGCTTTACAAACTTTATCAGGGAATCATTTAACACCATTATCACAGGACATAAAGTGGGAGGCAGGGGAAATTTTTACCCCTTTAGATGCTGTTGGCCAGTGGGTAAAACAAGCTTTTTCTCGTGATTTATATCGTCTCAAAAATGAAATTTTACGTTGGTTAAATCCTGGGAGAATCGTTTGAAAATTAACAATTAATAATGAATGAATACGCCAACTTAGTTTAATGACAAATTACCATGAATAGCCAACCAAATACAAGGAGGATCAATACTGGTAAAAGTAACTCGGTGTTTTTGATGAGCTTTAATTAATAAATAATCTCCAGATTTAAGCTTAATTGAGGAATTATCAAAGAATAATAAAGTAGCTTGTCCTTGTAATAAAATCACCCACTCATCTTGCTCTTGATCATACCAACTGTCTTTAGGAGTGGTTTGTCCCGTAGAAATAATACGCTCAATTTTCACATTTCTACTATTAACAATAGTCTCAAAAATCTCTTGGTCAATCAATTGATGGGTAAAATGAAAAATATTATCCATAAATCATAAATATTGTAAATTGTCAATTATTAACTATTAATTATTAATTATTAATTAACACACCCCTATCCAAAACACACAGGACAGGATATACTCTTTTCGGGACTGTTGATGGATAGAAATATGGTAGCAGTAGCAATTCTGGCAGCCGGTAAAGGAACACGGATGAAGTCTGACTTACCTAAAGTATTACACACTTTAGGGGGGCGATCGCTAGTACAACGGGTGATCGATAGTTGTCATCTAATTGCCCCGTCTCGAAAACTGATTATCATTGGTTATGAAGGGGAACAAGTTAAACAGTCTTTTGAGCATAGCTCATCCCTCGAATTTGTAGAACAAAGGGAACAATTAGGGACAGGACACGCTATACAGCAATTATTACCCCACTTACAAGGTTTTGAAGGAGATTTATTGGTTTTAAACGGGGATGCTCCTTTATTACGCCCTGAAACCTTAGAAAATTTACTCCAGATTCATCAAAAAAATAATAACGCAGCCACTTTATTAACAGCAAATTTACCCAACCCCAAAGGGTATGGAAGAGTTTTCTGCGATGGGAACAACCAAGTTAGCCAAATTGTCGAAGATCGGGACTGTAACGCGGCACAAAAACAGAATAATCGGGTTAACGGCGGAATATACTGTTTCAACTGGTCAAAACTAGCCGAAGCTTTACCGAAACTTTCCACTAATAACGACCAAAAAGAATACTATTTAACCGAGGTTGTGGATTATCTCAACCCTGTAATGGCTGTTGATGTAGAAGATTATTACGAAATAAATGGTATAAATGATCGCTATCAACTTTCTATTGCTAACGATATCTTACAAGATCGTATCAAAAAGCATTGGATGAGTGTAGGTGTAACCATGATCGATGCTGATAGTATTACCATCGATGATACTGTTACCCTTGCTCCTGATGTCATCCTCGAACCCCAAACCCATTTACGGGGTAATACTTCTATCGGGGCAAAAAGTCGTATTGGCCCGGGAAGTCTCGTTGAAAATAGTACCATTGGGGAACAGGTGACGGCACTTTATTCGGTTATTGCTGATTCTGAAATTGCTGATAACTGTCGTGTTGGCCCCTATACCCATTTACGAGGAGAGGCAAAAATAGAAGCATCTTGCCGTATTGGTAATTTTGTGGAGATTAAAAAGACTCAGGTAGGAGATAAGAGCAATGTCGCCCATTTAACCTATCTTGGGGATGCGACTCTGGGGCAAGAGGTAAATGTGGGTGCAGGAACCATTACAGCTAATTATGATGGTTATCGGAAGCATCAAACTATTATCGGCGATCGCACCAAAACCGGAGCCAATAGTGTGTTTGTTGCACCGGTTACACTAGGTGAGGAGGTAACTGTAGCTGCCGGATCGGTTGTTACTAATGATGTTCCGGATCATGCTTTAGTTATTGCCAGACAACGACAAAGAATTATTGAGGATTGGAAGGCGAAAATGGCGCAAAAAAAATCATAAACAACCCTGTAGACGTGAGGCGCGGAGTTCGGAGTTCGGAGTTCGGAGTTTTTTCCATGAAATAATCAGGGTTTAAGACTCGTGATTTTGAGCAGTTGCCTATAAATTTCCTTTCTGTAGGGGTCAACGGCCGTTGACCCCTACAATTTGAAACTATAAAAAAACCCGCCTTAGCGGGTGCTTAAAACGTAAACTAACTCAAAACTTTTAACGAACCGTTCCTTCTAGATGATCAACCCGAATAGGTTTCACGAAATACAGTTTAATAAACTGAACTCCATTGGAAACAAAAGCAGGTAGTTTTCTGAGGAACTTCACAGGGGCTGGACTGTTTGAAGCGTCAATTTCTCGTAATTTTTCGTTGTTTTTGACGCAAGTTTCTAGTCTGCCGTAAAATTCAGGATTTTCCACATCTAAAACCACAGGGAAAACCTTTCCTGCTGTTTCGTTGGTCTTCTCAATAACATATTTATCATATTCCCGTGCATCTAGTCCAATCGCTGCATAAAAATCAGACCGTTGGATATCATTGAGATACATGGTTGCAAATACGGATAACAAGAAGAAACGACACCATAGACGGGCTTTCCAATTGTTTAGTATGTTAGGGGTTGCTTTCATGATGGCATCGAAAAAGTCACCGTGACGGTTTTCATCTTGACACCAGTTTTCAAAGAAATTGAAAATAGGATAGATTTTGTCTTCGGGATGCTTTTCTAAGTGGCGGAAAATAGTGATATAACGCCAATAACCAATTTTTTCGGATAAATATGTCGCATAAAAAATAAACTTAGGCTGGAAGAAAGTATAACTGCGACTCTTTGTTAAGAAACTTAAATCCAAAGACAGATTAAAATCAGATAAGGCTTTATTGAGGAAACCAGCGTGACGTGCTTCATCACGGGACATCAGGGTAAAACATTCAGCCAAAATGGGGCTTTTATTTTTTAAGCGTCTCCCTAACTCTTTGTAGAGAAGGAACCCGGAAAATTCTGCTGTACAGGAACGTTCTAAAAATTCTACAAACAAACGACGGGTATCCCCATCAATGTGTTCCCAGGTTTGAGCAAATTCTCCACGACGGACAAAATGATGACGGTTATAATCAGTACGAAATTCCTCGAGAATGGCTTTTAATTCCTCTTCGTTCACTGAAATATCCATTTTGGCCACCGCATCAAAGTCGGTGGTATAAAAACGAGGAGTTAGGATAGTTTCTTTGGCCGGGACCTTGATCCCAGGACGCATTTCGTCAAATTCAGATTTTTGAAGGGTATTGACCATAGCTTGTTTAAAAAGACTTTTTTCAATCGATTAAGGACTCGTTTTGCTATTTTTGTAACAAGATTGTTACATTTTTTAGCAGGAATTTACGATCCCTGAATCACAGTCTACCAGCCTTTCTGCCGTTAGTGACACCCCCTTTTTATTAAGAGTTACAACACATTATCAATTTATATTAAAAGCGTTGCTATTTTGGTACTTTATAGTGTAGAGAAGTTTATGAGGTTAAGGGTTAAGTGGGCAAATTGTATGATGATCTCAATTTGATTATCGGACTTATAATATTTGCCCACCCTACAATGAAATTCATTTGGGTAATATTTCTTGTATCATTTTATGTTTAGATAGTTTAGCTAATCTGTTCCCTTGTTTAGCAATTGTTTTCTCAAAAATATTCCTCACTAATCGACTATTATTTAATTCTTTAAATTACTAAAATTAGGATTGAGTTGCCAAAAATACAGGTTAGGGAAAACAAGGATAAAACGCTAGTTAATCGGTTTAATCACTGTACGGAAAGTCGGAGTTTCTGGCCTTTTTGACAATTTTTAAATCAACTTTTAATGCTTGAGCAATTGTTTCATCTGATACTCCTTGCTTTAAAAGAGAATCTATTGTTTGAAAAACAGAAATCTCAGGAGTAATACCTTTGATTTGTCGCTTATTTCCCTTTTCCTTCAAGTGTTTAAAGGTCATTGGTTGAGCTTGAGAAGCTAGAGAAAATAGTCTCTCACAATAGCTACCCGCTCCACCTAGATTATGATCATTTACAGAGTTAGGTTTACCATTATAACGGCCTAATCTGATTCTTTTTCCCTCTTGATTAATCCTACGTAAGATATCGTAATTTCCATTGATATTATTGAGACGCAGCATACATCCTTCACGGGAATAACGATAAATTAATTCAGGAAAAGGAATATCTGGAACGGGATCATTATCATTCATAAACCGCCAGTATTGAGACTTGAATTTATCATTAATGTGATCGCGATAATGACTATTCCCAACACGAGGCGCACCAAAGGTATAAACACCAGATACATTGATTTTTGGCTCTACTTGCTCCAGTAAATAGTTAGCAGCAAGAATAGCGATCGCACCTCCTAAACTATGTCCCGTTAACCAGACATTCTCTGCGGCTCCTAGTTGTTTCATCACCCAGTCATGATAGTCTTGGTTAACAAGAAGTGCTTTAAAAGCTCGTAAAAAGCCACGATGCACCCTTTGTTCTTTACTGCTAATAACGGATAAAAGATTCTCTCTTCCGTCTTGTCTGTCTGTATAATCAAGTATCCGAGAATGGATTTTTAGATTTATGGCCCAGTCGCCGACTTTTTTTTCAGACCCACGAAACCCAATAATAACGGTATTTTTATGAAAAATAATTAATCCTTGGGTATCGGCAATATATTTCTTTTTGTTGTCATCAATATTTTCTCTATCATCTGGAATGTCTTCAATGTCTTGACTATCAATAAAGATAGTTTTTTGAACATCTTCATAACTACATCCCCAACTATATAGAGTCGAGCGCACGGCTTCTTCATACCCTATATTCATGTGTTTTGCATTTACAGAACTTAAATAACAAAGTTCAGAAATATTGGCGCAGATGTAGGCATTGTCAAAGTTAGGTTTTGATTGTGTATGATCTTCGGGGGGTGATAACTCGGGAGTGAAAAAATCAAAAGGCGAACCTTGTCCTGCTTGTGGTTGAGAGTTTGACATCTTATTTATTCCTCAAAATACAATCCGGTTAACTTTTGCGTCAACCAAAGTAAATTCAATCCTATCAAAAGTTTCTAGGAAAAGTTATCAAAGTTAATAATCAATAATAATATTTTAAATAAGTTGATAAATATAAGTGATAAGTTATTGTCGGCATTATAGTTAATAAATTAATATCAAGATCAGCATTTCTCATAATCTAGAAGATTTTGTTACATACTTAATGACATAATATGAGTATTCCCATAACATCCTAGAAAATTAACCCTATGAGAAAAAATATCTAGGTAGGGTTAAACGGCCGTTTACCTCTACAATTTTTATTGCTAATCTAGTAGCTTAAATAAATAGTTGGTGGGCAATGCTAAGTATAAAAATAATTCTTACTACAATATTTCTAGCTGCATTACCCACTCTACAAGGATTACTCAACAGTTTAATTATTAATTGTTAATTTTTCAACATCTTCGGGTAATATTTGCTGCATAACATAAGGGTTAATATGAGGAATATTAACTAAACGATTAGCTTGTTTTTCAATAGCTTTTTCAAACATATTTCTAACTAATCTACCATTGCCAAAACTTTTATCTCTATAATCATATAATTCCTGGAATCGGGTTAATAATATCTCTTTGGCTGCTTCTGTTAAAGTGTAATTGTGTTGATCACAAAAAGTGTCAAATATTTCTACTAATTCTTGGGGGGTATAATCTTCAAAATGAAAATAACGACTAAACCGAGATTTCAAACCAGGATTTGAATTAATAAAACGGGTCATTTCATCTCCATAACCTGCAACAATAACGACTAATCTATCTCTGTAATCTTCCATCCTTTTCAATAACATATTGATGGCTTCTTGACCAAAATCATTGCCAGGAGCGGCAGGTTTTAAAGCATAAGCTTCATCAATAAATAAAACCCCATCTAAAGCAGAATTAACTAATTCATCCACTCTTTGGGCTGTTTGTCCCACATATCCAGCTACCATACCTGATCTATCTGTTTCAATTAAATGTCCTTTTTTAAGGATTCCTAAATGTTGATAAATTTGCCCCATTAACCTCGCAACCGTTGTTTTTCCTGTACCTGGAGAACCACAAAAGACAGAATGTAAGGTGATAGAAATAGGGTTTAAACCTTGTTTTTCCCTCAATTGTTGAACTTTGAGAAAGTTAATATATTGACGAAATTCATCTTTTAAATGGTTGAGTCCGATTAATTCTTTTAAATCTTTTAAAATAGTTTCTATTTCATTATTATTATTATCTGGATTATTATTTATCTTATTAGTTGAATTATGACTATTGATTTTAGAAGAAATACCCATTTCTTGTTTTAATCTTTTTAGTTGAGACTCAACTGAGTCAGGGTGTCCATAATAATTAGATAATTTTTTTCTCTCTTCTTCAACTATAGCACGGTAATCTTTATTCAAAGACATATCAAAAACCTCATCTAGAGAATAAATAGTTAATAGGTTAATGTCAAAATAAGCATTTCTCACAATCTAGAAGATTGTGTTACATCCTGAATGACATAATATTAGTATTCCCATAACATCATATAAAATTAACACTATGAGAAAAAATATCTAGGTAGGGGTAAACGGCCGTTTACCCCTACAAGTTTTATTGCTAATCTAGTAACTTAAATAAATAGTTGGTGGGCAATTCTAAGTATAAAAAACAATGGTGATTAAGAGATTTCTACCTGCATTACCCACCCTAAAAAGATTACTCAACAGTTTAATTATTAATTATTAACTGTTCAACGTCTTCGGGTAATATTTGTTGCATAACATAAGGGTTAACATCAGGAGTATTAACTAAACGATTAGCTTGTTTTTCAATAGCTTTTTCAAACATATTTCTAACTAATCTACCATTGCCAAAACTTTTATCTCTATAATCATATAATTCCTTGAATCGGGTCAATAATACTTCTTTTGCTGCTTCGGTTAAAGTGTAATTATGTCGCTCACAAAAAATATAAAATATTTCTACCAATTCTTGGGGGTATAATCTTCAAAATAAAAATAACGACTAAACCGAGATTTCAAGCCAGGATTTGAATTAATAAAATGGGTCATTTCATCCCCATAACCTGCTACAATAACAACTAATCTATCTCTGTAATCTTCCATCCTTTTTAATAACATATCGATGGCTTCTTGACCAAAATCATTACCAGGATCGGCAGGTTTTAAAGCATAAGCTTCATCAATAAATAAAACACCATCTAAAGCAGAATTAACTAAGTCGTCCACTCTTTGCGCTGTTTGTCCCACATATCCAGCTACCATTCCCGATCTATCTGTTTCAATCAAATGTCCTTTTTTCAGGATTCCTAAATGTTGATAAATTTGCCCCATTAACCTCGCAACCGTTGTTTTTCCTGTACCTGGAGAACCACAAAAGACAGAATGTAAGGTAATAGGAATAGGTTTTAAACCTTGTTTCTCCCTCAATTGTTGAATTTTGATAAAGTTAATATATTGACGAACTTCATCTTTTAAATGGTTTAGTCCAATTAGTTTATCTAGTTCTTTTAATTGTTCTTCGAGACTAGACTTAGGAGGGGGGGAATAACTAGGTTGATAATGGGGAGTTGGTGATTTTTTAGATGATTCTTGTTGTCTAATTTTTTGTCGATCGTATTCAAGTTGCTGTCGTCGTTTTTCTTCCCTATTCAATTCATCTTGTTTAACTCTTTCCTGTTCTTCCTTAAGAGCTTTTCTGCGTCTAATTTCTGCTCGCAACTTAGCTTTTTCTCTTTCTAATTCTCTTTGTTGTTTCAGTAGTAATTTATAATCCTCTTCTTGTTGAACTAAACGGCGATCGCGTTCCATTTCCTGTTGCTGTTTAGACTTTTTTTGTAGTTCTTGTTGTTTAATTTTTTCTAAGTCTTCTTTCATGCGATCGCTATAGTTGGGAAAGTCTGACATTGCTTTAGCTCTAATTCCTTAAATTTAGATTATCATAAATACTAATCATAAAAATTTCCTAAATTTTTGGCTTATTTAGGGTAAAGTTTGATCCCAATCCCTAGACATTCGATACACTATACGGGAGTGTGTGTAAGTATTGTTGATAATATGAGCTATTTGTCTGGAAAAACCTTCTCTCGTTCCTTAATGATCGCTTTATTTTCTCTGATGTTGGGATTAACTACTTTACCGGTGCGGGGACAACAACGCATCTATAGTCCCATTAGTATAAAATCCGATGGACTGATCTCAGATCGCTTGACGGATCAAGATATTCCCACGGGGGAAGGTGGTTTTGCTAAAGATTATACGATACAACTACAAAGAGGGGATCAGGTGGCTATCGATCTGACTTCCGATGAATTTGATAGTGTGGTTTTATTGTTAGGGGCTGATGGTGCTACCGTTGCCGAAAATGATGATGGGCCTGACGGTAGTACCAACTCTTTGTTATTTTCTCGCATCACCGAAACCGGCCGCTATATCATCCGTGTTCGTGCTTTTGGTGAAACCGGAGGCGGTAATTTTCGCCTCAACGTTACTCGTTTACGGCCTGTGAACTGATAACAGACACAAAATCAAGGTTTCGGTCCATTCTACCACTGCACCGTAAGTGTCTCCTGTATGACCCCCAAACCGACGATTAAACCAAGCTGCCACCCCCAAGGCGATCGCCATCCCTATCCCTGTTCCCGTTAACCCTAACTGCCATAACTCAGGGTTAACAGCGATAAATACCCCTGTTGTTCCCCATAAACCCATTAACCCCCAACATAAATCTTGGGGAACTTGTAGATACTGTTTATGAAAGGCTCCTTTTCCAGTGGGTTTGAGGTAGGGATAAAAGGCGATGGCATTAACTTGTCCCCATCGTCCCCAACCGTAGGCAAGCATTAAAAACCAACCACGATGGTCAATAATGGCACTCAGAGCGACGATCTTAAGCACAATAACCATTACCCCTGCCATGACTCCAAAGGCTCCTGTAACGCTATCCTGCATCACTTCTAAGCGTTTTTGGCTGTCGGTAACGGCTAAACCATCGGCACTATCCATTACTCCATCTAAATGTAAACCGCCAGTCAAATAAATTCCTAAACCGATAATTAAAGCACTACCCACGGTTAAAGGAAATCCTATCCAGTTTAGAAGCATATCTATACTTCCTAATAACCCCCCTATCCCTAAACCAATGATAGGGGACCAACGGGCGATGGCTTGAAAATTTTTTGTCCAATGATCCGGTAAGGGAATAATTGTATAGAAAAGAATAGCCCCTAATAGGGATGTGAAAAAAGCTCTCAAGTTGTTATCAATTTTATCGAACATTGAACATTTAACTAGATATATGTAGAAAATTTACGATCTTCAAATTAACCGCCATCTCGTCAAGGTTTCAGCAATGGTCAGGGAATATTGCGCTAACATGATCTTAGATGGTACTTGAACCCTAGATGAAGTAAAAAGCTTGGCTAGTTTGAAACTGGTCTTAACCTCGATGCTTAATTTTATCTAATTCCCTCATCTGATGGGAAAACACACCAAAAATTTCCCGTCCCCTGCTTTATAGCGTCGCCTTCCAAAATTGTTTCTCTGCTCCCATGAAAGAGAAAAGCTCATCTAGCTTGATCTTTCTGCTCCTACAGTCTCTCGACTGATTACCAATTGTTATGCTTTAAGGCAATTTCTTATGAGTCACCACAACCCCTCACAGCCATTCCCAGCCCCATGTATTATTGACTTTGGGATTATTATTAATGCTGAGGACATGAAACGTATTCTTAACGATCTCGGAAGGGTTCGTTACATTCATACCCTCGATGGACAAATAGAAAGCGAAGGGGAGGGATGGATCGTTGAAGTTTTTAATGATCCTGCTCAAGCAACTATTGTGGTTAATCGTTCTTTGTATCTTAATGTTCAAAGTTTCGATTACTTACAACTTCAACGTTCCGAAAAGCAAGAAGCTTATTTTGATTTGATTCAGGATCGTCGCCGTTTACGTTTGATTCCTGTTACTTACTCTTCCCCTATTCCTGAGAGTAACTCTGACATGGATCCTGCTACTTTAGAAGCTATGGTTACTCAAGTTTTGGCGGCAAAATGGGATATGCAGTTAGATGATGAGGGTGATTGCCCTTTTTAGAGTTTTTCCTGAACATTTCCTCTTTGATGACGGCTTCTACGATCTTAAGGGTAGAAGCCCCATTTTTTTCTAAAAACATTCTTAAAAATAAGATTGGTTCCAGTTTCCTCGAAATACAAATTCTGTCAAGGGTTTACGACTACGAGGAGATAATTCTCTCTGTTGTAAATCTTCATCTAATTGACTAAGATTTCCTGGATATCCAATTGCGATCGCTGCTACGGGTTCATAGTCTTCAGGGATACTATAAAGGGTTCTAGCTTTATCGGCATCAAATCCCCCCATTTGATGGACAAATAATCCCAATGCTTGTGCTTGTAAGGTTAAATTTCCCACAGCGAAACCCAGATCATGGAGAGCGTGACGATTAGGTTTATTGTTACGGGTAAAGGATAATTTAGCAACAGAAAGCATTAGAAGAGGAGCATCTTTTGCCCATGTTTGATTGGCTTCTACTAGACAGCTAAACAGTTTTTCGTATTCTTGAGCATTGTCTTGGGTTGCCACAATAAAAAACCAAGGTTGTTCATTAAAACAAGAAGCTGCCCATCTTGCTGCTTCTAATAAACTGGCAATTTTTTCCGGTTCAACGGGACGGATATTAAACGCTAAGGGACTCCAACGCTGTTTAATTAGTTCATGGATGGGATATTGATTATCGGCTGGTTTTTCCATGAGATTTGTTGAATGTTTTTGTACTATTTTCTCTCTACCTCATTATAGTTTCTTTGGGACCATTCAAGAAAATAGTTATTATTGATTATTTACTATCAACTATTTTTCTTCCAATAAAGACAAAACATTTTTAGGATTCAACTTATCTTTAAACCAAACAATTTTTGCTGGCGTATCATTAAAATCAACCCCTGCTTTATCTAGGTTTAATCGTTCAGAAACGGCTAAAATAATGTTATTATTATCAGCATTCTGTACCTGATAAAATTTCTTTCTTAAATACTCAGTCCGCCAATAACCTACAATTTCCAATAAATAATCTCTTCCGTCGGGATGCACTAACCTAAAGTCAGGAATCATCACACTTCCAGGAATAGGAATTAAGTCAACTTCTCGCTCTAATTTCCAGTCGGTTTTTAACTTTTCCCATCGTTTTGCAAAAGATTCTTCTAACATACTATCATAGGTTTTCCCCCTGGAATAATGGGTTACTAAACCACAATGATCATCTAAGTTAAAGTAACTGGTTTTAATTCCCCCTGTATAAGAATCTTTGCTTTGTAACTTTGTTCTGAGACTCCATTTACTAACATGAAGTAAGGCGGGAATCATCTTTGCTAAGGATAAACCATAACGAGTGCTGGCTTTAAATAAACTGGTTGGTCCATCAATGGTAATAGTAAAACCTGTGTCAGCATCCCCTTCAATATAAGCCATCAATTGAAACAATTTTAAATAACGAAATAACAGTTTATATTCTCCTGGATCGTTACGATGAGCATTGATAACAATATAATTAGAACGATAAAAAACCCCCTGAATTTGTGATATATTATAACGATGAATTAAAGTTTCTGGTTCCGGTGGTTCAAAGCTGGTTAAGATTCTATTTTCTTGTAAATCTGCATATAAACCCCTTTCAATTTCACTGGGTAAGACTTCCCTTTTTAATTCTTCTGTTAATAAACTAGCTATTTTTTCTAGTGTTTTTGGTCGGTTTTGGGGAATAGGTAAGGATTCAGCAGCACAACTAAATACTTTTTGTCTTAATTCTTTTGGTTCCAAAGGACTAACAACTTCAAAAGTAGAAAAATGATTTTTTAATAAGTGTGCTAAGCCTCTTTTTACCCGATAATTAGGGTTATCTCCTTCTAATTCTGCTAACTTTTCGGTTAACTGTTTTTGGGTTTTATCAACACAGCTTAAAAAACAATTAATTTGCTCAGCCGCTAAACCAATTGTGCTATCATTTAAGGGTAAGCGTTTGGGGATAATAGTATCTCCACTATAACGATACATTAATAAATCTGAGGGTAACATAAGAGAATATACCTAGTTATTTATATAAAATTAACTGATAACTGATGACTCAATAACTACTCTGTTATTTTTCAATTGTTTAATGTAAGTTTTACATAAAAACTTAATAAATTGTTATATCGTATAAAGAACATTTTCATTCCTAGTTATGATAGAGGTTAAAGCGACCATTTACCGCCCTTTAGAATGTCGTCCCGATAGTTATCAAAGTTGGTACCAGCAGGGAAATAGACTCCGTGTGGACGAACTTTACCAAGAAGCGTTAAGGTGTTACGAAAAAGCCTTAGAATATTATCCAAATGATTATTGGGCTTGGTATAAAAAGGGTATGACATTAGAAGAGTTAGGACGCTACGAAGAAGCTGTCGTCAGCTATGAAAATGCAGCTAACATAGAACCAAAGAACTATTGGTCTTGGTACGATAAAGGTTGTGTCCATCTTGAAGAGTTAAAAGAGTACGAAAACGCCATTAACTGCTTCAAAAAGGCTTTATTAATTTATTCTAACGATTATTGGGCGCAATACCGCATCGGGGAAGCTTATCGTTTGTGGGAAAAATATTCCGAGGCGATCGCAGCTTATGATCAAGGGTTAGCCATCAGACCCAATGATTATTGGTCATGGTATCGTAGAGGGGACTGTTTACGCCATCAAGGGGAGTTAGAAGAAGCTTTAAGCAACTACGAAAAAGCCTTATTAATTAAACCCCGTGATTATTGGGCCTGGTATCAACAGGGACAAATTTTACAAGAACTAAACCGTTTTGAAGAGGGAATTAATTGTTATCAAAAAGCCCTAGAAGCAGAACCCAATGATCAATATGCTTGGTATTATCAAGGTCATTGTCATGCAGCTTTAAATAACAGAGATGAAGCAGTTAATTGCTTATTAGAAGCCATTGATATTGCCCCTAATACCATGCTTGAGCTTGCCAAAAATAACGATATTTTTAACAGTTATTGGCAGGACGAGAAATTAAGCAAGTTATTAGATTAATATAGCAGTTATAATGCCCCCCTTACTAAGGGGGGATGGGGGGATCAAAATGACAATTATCCATTGTCCATTATCCATTGTTAATTGTTAATTATCTTGACAATAATCCTTCATTTTTGCTCCAAACTCTTGTTCTTTTTTACCTAGTTGTTGAACTTGTTGCTGCATTAACTTAGCGGTATCAATATCTTTATCATTTAAAGCAGCTACAAATTGACGAGTAGTGTCAGCATTTCCTTGATAAATATCAGCAAAACCCATTTGATATTCTTGTAATTTTTCGTCCTCAATTTTTAACTTTTTCATTTGTTGGGAAGTCTCCTCAAAAATGTCAGCTACTTGCAACACTTTTTTGATATCTTCCCTGCGACGATAACTTTCGCTTTCCTGAGCCATTTTCTGGGTCAAAAGTATAATCTTTTGACATTGATATATCTTGTTTTCAGCGCAACTTATCAGTAATAAGTTTACTAAAACTGATAATAAAGATAGGGGAAAAAGTAGACATTTTTTGGTCGAATATTTCCTCATGTTAAATTCCTCACTGTTTAAATAATTCCTTGATTAAGATGACTATCCTGTTATTCTTGTGGGTTTAAACTATTCACTAAAGTATGGATTAAATAAGTTAATTGTGTGAGTTGTTCCCTGGACTCTGTTTGGGCATCTACTAGGGTTTGAATAGATTCACTTAGAGCAAAAATTTGGTAACCTTGTTGTTGTATTTGTTGTTCCTGCTCTTGAACTTGTTCAACAAGATTTTCCATTTTTGCAGCCAAAGTTTCTACGGTTTCAGTAGTTGCGATTACAGTTTCTCCCATGCGTTCTAAAATATTTTCTATTTTTTGACTATTTTCAATCATTGTTTCTAAATTATACAATTTGTATTGATTGAAACTCAACAGTTATGAGTATCCATGACGCTTTTTATGCCATTGCCAAGCATCATTGACAATAGTTTTAAGCTCAAAATATTGAGGCTGCCAGCCTAAGATAGATTTTGCTTTTTCGCTGCTTCCTACTAAGATTGGTGCATCTCCAGGACGGCGATCGGTTTCTTTCACCAAAAAATCAACCCCTGTTACTTTCTTAGCCATTTCAATAACTTCTCTGACAGAAAATCCGTTACCGTTACCCAGATTAAACATTTCACTTTCCCCTCCATTGAAAATATAGTCTAAACCCAAAACGTGAGCCGATGCTAAATCATTAACATGAATATAGTCTCTAACAGCAGTCCCATCAGGGGTTTCATAATCTGTGCCAAAAATGAAGAGATGCTCTCTTTTTTTCAAAGCAGTTAATAAAGCGAGAGGAATTAAATGGGTTTCTGGATCATGATCTTCCCCTAAATTACCAGAAGGATCAGCCCCTGATGCGTTAAAATAGCGGAACACAACAGATTTTAAACCATAAGCTCGATCAAAATCTTTGAGGATTTGTTCCACCATATATTTACTAGAAGCATAAGCATTTAAAGGGTTATTGGGATGCTTTTCCGTCATGGGAATTTCTTGGGGCATACCATAAATAGCACAGGTAGAAGAAAAAACAAACTTCTTGATATTAGCAGCTATCATTGCCTCTAATAAAGTTAAGGTTCCGGCAACATTATTTTGATAATAAATAGCAGGATCTCTAACCGATTCTCCCACAGCAATAAAAGCCGCAAAGTGCATGACAGCAGTGATATTTCTACTAGAAAATATTTGGTCTAGTAGAGTGCGATCATTCGTATCACCAACAATTAATTCAACCTTTAAAACATCTTGGACAATTTCTGGGTGACCATAGGAAAGGTTATCATAGACAATGACGTTATAACCAGCTTTTTGTAAAGATAGAACAGCATGGGAACCGATATATCCGGCTCCTCCTGTGACTAAAATGGTGGGTTTGCTATCGGACATAAGAGACTCCTGAGAATGATTTAAGGTTGATGGCCACAGCGATTGTACTTCATGGATTTTATACTAACATTTGAAAAACCAGAAACACAAAAACAATACCCCAGTTGATAACGAGTGGTAGTTCAGAATTATATAGAATCTGATTATGGTTCTATAGGGGAAAACTGTGCTAAACTATATTGTGAACTTCGCCTTCGAGGAATTACTGTTTGTAGTAATGCCCACTTTACCATTTCTATAGACAATAATTTAACCTCTTCCTGGCGAGAAATCCCCGATTGAGGAACGAAAATCGAGGGATTTCTCGCCAGGGCAGAACTTATTGGGGAGTTTTTTGATTCCGAATATATTTCTTGATAACTTCTAGGGGCGCACCACCAGCAGAAATTACGCAATAAGAGCTTGACCATAAGACAGGTTTATAATAGAACTTTGATAACTCTATCTTAAATTCCTTGCGAAGAAGACGACTTGAGGAAGATTTTATATTTTTGACAAAAATAGAAATATTATTATTGGGATGGAAGGATACCAATAAGTGACAATGATCGCTTTCGGCTCCAAATTCCAATAACTCACACTTCTGTTTTTCACAGGAAACCTTAAAATATTCTTCAAGTTGTTTTATCATCTCTGCGGTCAATACTTTTCGTCTATACTTAGTAATAAATATAATATGAAGGTGAATAGCATAAGCGCAGTGAGAACTCTTGTTTAGTGAGGTTGACATCTTGCATTAGGTGACTTACACTGATTATCATAGTTGATTGGGTCGAAAAATGCTAACCACCAGAAGAGTGACATTCAGGTTATATCCGACAAAAAAGCAAGAAAGGACATTGCATGATTGGCGTAAATTACACCAATACTTGTACAACTCCTGTTTGTCCCATCGGATAACTGAATATCGACATTTTGGTAAAAGCATCAGTTATTTCGACCAACAAAACTGTCTTCCTGAATTCAAGGAGTGCTGGACTGAATATAAACAATTGGGTTCTCAAGCACTGCAAGCAACTTGCAAAAGGGTTGACTATGCTTTCCAAAGGTTTTTCCAAGGACTAGCTAAGTTTCCAAGATTCAAAAGTTTCCAAAGATACCGAGGGTGGACATACCCTGCTAAATCAGGATGGAAAGCCCATATAACAGGAGTTCACGGGGCTTTGGAGTTGTCAAACTTAGGTCAAATCCGAATGCGAGGAAAGGCTCGAACTTGGGGTCAACCTACCACTTGTACGATTGTCTGGAAAAACCACAAATGGTACTGTTCTATCACGATTAAATGCGAGGTATCTAGAGAGACGGGAACAGGTGCTTGTGGTGTCGATTTTGGGACGTTAAGAGCGTTAACCTTTGACGATTCAACAGGTATTGAGAATCCTCGGTTTTTAGCTAAATCTAAAGACAAGATAACTAAAGCGTCTCGTCAATTAAGACGCAAACGTTCCCCTAACAGGAAGAAGCGAATTAGAGCATCTAAGCGGTGGAAGAAAGCTCGTAAAAAAGTTAGTAAACTACAAAATAAAGTTGCCAATCAGAGACAAGATTGGCAACATAAGGTATCTACACAAATTGTAAGCAGTAATAGCTTGGTAGCTACCGAAAAGCTAAATATAAAAGCGATGACTCGCAAGGCTAAGAAAGGAAGTAAGCGCAAGAAGCAAAAAACCGGACTCAATCGCAATTTACTTGATGTAGGTATAAGTAATATAACCAAGCTCATCAAGTATAAAGTGAAAGAGTCCGGAGGTGTTTTTGTTGAAGTTCCTATCAAAATAGCTCCTTCGCAAACTTGCCCTAATTGTGGTAAGAAAAAGAAAAAAGAGTTGTCTGAAAAGGTGCATAGCTGTGAGTGCGGATGTTCTATGGATCGCGACGCGGCGGCCGCAACCGTGATGCTCAATTATGCACGGGGGTTAGGAACTAACCTCCTCAATTTTTAAAAGTTGCGCTTGTATGTAATGTGTAATCACACCGACATGATTATACATAAAACTACACAAGCTTTAACGAGGAGTCACAAAATGCCATTAGACTTTAAAGGATTGGCTTTAGTTGCTTTTGGTTCAGTAGCATCCACTGTTTTATTGACAGGGACTGCTCAAGCCCAAATGGCCGCTAACGCGAACTATGGAGCCACTTTAGGTGGTGTTAACTTTGACGGAAATTTAGGGGGCATCACTGAATTTAACTTTGATGGTATGATGGGTCTGGTAGACGCAGTACCCCTGGACTATACCCCTGCCGGTCCGCCTCCCCCTGCGCCACCTGCGCCCACTTTGCCTAATGACTTCAATGCTGCCACAATGAACGGTATCACTGGAGACGAGTTCACACCCTTTTTAACAACTGTCACTAATAATATTGCTACTATAGATTTCAGCACATTGGTTCTAGGAGATCCCAATTTTGTGCCTTTCGCCCTTCCTGGCTTTTTAAACTGGGGAGGCAATACCACTCCTAGTAATCGTTATTCCTTTAGTGGACAAGTAGCAAGACTTACCTCTCAAACTAATAGTGGACTTAATATACAGATTTTAGGGCAGTTTGTAGATAGTAACGGTGACTTTTTGTCTGGAGACGCTTCTGTAAGTTTATCTATGTCCTCTTCGGGTCCTAATGCTGGAAGTGCTAACTATACTTTTGGCATTCCTCCTGCGTTTATTCCCCCACCATCTCAATCTACCCCTGAGCCTGGAACAATTATCGGTTTAGTAGCTGTAGGTGCTGGTGCTTTAGTCAGCCGTCGTCGCAAAGATTCTAAATAAGAATAACAAAAACTAATATAGGCAACTATTTTTAATGGTTTTTTATACGCCATTAGCTTAATAAATTCATGTTTTTTATTCAATTAGTTTGTTTTAATGTTGCCCCACCACCCTATCCATCTGTGAGATAGGGTTATTTTTTGATAGAGGGCTTTTGCCTCGGAAGGCAGGAGGCAGGAAAGTTTTTCTTCAGTTTGTGGCAATTCTCCTCTTTGTACAATAGTAATGTTATCTTACAGCATGAGGTGAACTATGGTTCAAACTACTCCCAAAACCTTATCCCTTCAACTTCCCCATGAGCTTGCTCTGCGTGTAACCCGAGAACAGTTTGCGGTTTTAGCAGCAGCGAACCGTGAGTTACGCCTTGAACGCACTGCAACAGGAGAACTTATTGTGAACCCACCCACAGGCGGAAATACCGGCCATCGTAATCTCAGCATCACAGGTCAACTTATTGTTTGGTTTGAAGCCAATGATACCCAAGGCATAGCCTTTGACTCATCCACTGGCTTCGAGTTGCCCAATGGAGCCAACCGTTCTCCTGATGCAGCATGGGTGAGTCAAGCTCGTTGGGATGGACTCACCCATGCTGCATCAGGGTAGCTTCATCCCTTTGTGTCCCGACTTTGTAGTAGAACTGCGTTCCAAGAACGATACCCTCAAAGACTTGCGAGCCAAGATGGAAGAATATAGGGAGAATGGGGCTAAGTTGGGTTGGCTCATTGACCCAAAAAATAAACGAGTAGAGATATACCGTCCAGGGCAAGCAGTAGAGGTGCTAGAAAATCCCAGTCATTTATCTGGGGAAACAGTGTTACCCGGGTTTAGCCTGAGTCTGAAGCGAGTTTGGCCTTGAGTTGATTTTCAGACTATACGAACACGGAGGGATTTGAACCCCCGACACCCAGGACCGGAACCTGGTGCTCTATCCACTGAGCTACGTGTCCACACACTACTTACAATAACACGATTCTCTAGAGTATAGTTAATAATTAAGTTTCAGTTAAGAATATCAAGATTATTGCCTCTTTTCTAGGAAAGCCTAAATTTCTCTGTAATTTCGCTGCTTTCATCTAACTCTCTGTATGATTAAAATAGTGATAAATCTGAATGGATATAGTTACACATTTTACGCCCCCGAAAGGGGGTCGTTGTTCATGATAGAATTGCATGAGTTAAGGGTCAAGAGTCTGCTGTGAGTCATACTCCTATATTAATGCCAAATCTGGCGATGTCCTCCTTGTCAGATAATAACCGTCTCAGTCTGTTTTCTGGATCGTCTAATATTCCTTTAGCCCAAGAAGTCGCCCGTTATTTAGGTATGGACATTGGGCCATTGATTCGTAAACGGTTTGCTGATGGCGAACTATATATTCAAATTCAAGAATCAATTCGAGGGTGCGATGTTTATTTAATCCAACCCTGTTGTAATCCGGTCAATGACCATTTTATGGAATTGTTGATCATGATTGATGCTTGTCGCAGGGCATCAGCTAGGCAAATTACTGCCGTAATTCCTTATTATGGTTACGCTAGGGCCGATCGCAAAACGGCCGGCCGTGAATCGATTACTGCTAAATTAGTGGCCAATTTAATTGTCGAAGCTGGAGCCAATCGGGTTTTAGCAATGGATTTACATTCGGCACAAATACAAGGTTATTTTGATATTCCTTTTGATCATATTTACAGTACACCAGTTTTACTAGATTATTTTGCCACCAAGGATCTCTCTGAGATCGTCATTGTTTCCCCCGATGTGGGTGGGGTAGCTAGGGCGAGAGCTTTTGCTAAAAAGTTAGATGATGCCCCCCTAGCGATTATTGATAAACGTCGTCAGTCCCATAATGTGGCCGAGGTGATGAATGTCATTGGGGATGTTAAAGGCAAAACCGCCGTTTTAGTGGATGACATGATTGATACCGCCGGAACCATCACCGAAGGAGCTAAATTACTCCGTGAAGAAGGGGCTAGGCAGGTTTATGCTTGTGCTACCCATGCGGTTTTCTCTGGTCCTGCCATTGAGCGTCTATCCAGTGGGGTATTAGAAGAGGTCATTGTTACCAATACGATTCCTATCCCAGAAGAAGCTCATTTTCCTCAGTTAACAGTTTTGTCTGTGGCTAATCTTTTAGGTGAGGCCATTTGGCGTATTCATGAGGATACTTCTGTGAGTAGTATGTTTCGTTAAGTTAATGACCAGAAAATCATTCTAATTTACCCTGACCCCAGATAAAAGGTGAGGGTTTTTAATTATTGTTATTTTGGCGGATGTCACCTACACTGCTAATCAACTGTTTTCCCAATTTTACATTAACAATGAAAATCGTTTTAGTAACCGGATCGGCAGGACTGATTGGTTCAGAATCAGTAAAGTTTTTCTGCAATAAAGGCTATACAGTGGTAGGCATTGATAATGATATGCGTCGTGTCTTTTTTGGAGAAGATGCTTCAACTGAATGGAACCGCATTCGTCTAACGGAAGAATACGGCGATCGCTATATCCATTATGGGGCTGATATTCGTGAAAATGAAGCGATCGCAGAAATTTTCAAAACTTACGGCACAGATATTAAGTTGATTATTCATACAGCAGCCCAAGCATCCCATGACTGGGCAGCGAAAGATCCCCACATGGATTTTACTATCAACGCTAACGGAACCCTAGTATTATTAGAACATACCCGTCAAATATGTCCAGAAGCTGTCTTCATTTTCTGTTCTACTAATAAAGTCTATGGAGATACCCCCAATTATTTACCCCTAGTAGAACAAGAATTTCGTTGGGAAATAGATGCTAATCATGGTTACTGTCCAGGAATTGATGAATCCATGAGTATTGATCAATGTAAACATTCCTTGTTTGGGGTTTCTAAAGTAGCGGCTGATGTTTTAGTTCAGGAATATGGGCGTTACTTTGACATGAAAACTGCCTGTTTTCGTGGTGGTTGTTTAACTGGTCCGAGCCATTCAGGAACCAAGCTTCATGGCTTTTTATCCTATCTGATGAAATGTACCATGACGGGGGATAAATATCAGGTTTTTGGCTATAAAGGCAAACAAGTTCGGGATTGGACTTTGGATAAAAAACAATTGTTAGCGTAAATTTTACGCTAAACATATCTCCAGAGCTAAAATAGAGAATTAAGGTGATTTTAAAAACTCTCTTTCCATCTTTTTAGGGGATTTTAAATATTAAATAGCTTCATTCAGTTTCGGTTCCAATATAGATATCTAAGTAGCTTTCAGTTAGATATTGAATGACTCGTTCTAATTCATCAATGAGATTTCTTCTAGTGAGTTTTTCTACAGCATCAATATTAGCAGAACTTCCGGCTCGTCCTAAATATTTATATTTGGTTTTTTTCTCATTATTAGTGGCCATAGGAAAAATTGATTCAGCAGCCTGTAGTTTATAATACCAGTAGATTGTTCCCTTTCCATTAACCTGATAACGAATAATATGACAATTAGCTGGTGCTACTTCCCCTTCCCGTTCAATTTTCTTTATTTTCTGTTTAAGAGAGCGAATTAGACTCTTAATTTGTTTGGCTCTCAGGTGGACATCTTGACTGGTCTTAAGTTCGGAATGTGATGACATTAGCCTTAACTGTAACAAACAACCTCTTTTGATGTTAGCGTATATATTCCGCTAATTTATAAGGTAATAAATTTTAAAAATGACCAAAAATGAAACGGCTACGTCTGTCGAGGAATTCCTGGTGTGGAGGTCTAACCTCTTCCAAGGACTAAAAGCTAGAAAAGAAACTATTATAGAATTACTCGATGCCCTCTCCAGTAACCAACAAGCTCACTCAGTCGTTGAATTGTCTCTCAATCCTTTATTTAGAAGAGATTATAACAGTTTATATAGAGGAATTCAAGAGTTTTTACCCACTCAAACTGACCCTAATTATGAACAGAGAATTGAGACTTTATTTTCAGCGGTATCGAGAACAATTCCTCCCACTTCAAAACATTATAACTTATTTGGTATTGACACAACTCCCTGTCCACGACGGTTTGCCGAAACGTTAGCGGATAAAACCTTTATTCATTACCCCAATCCAATTAAGGGAAATAAACCCATTAATATTGGACATTGTTATTCCCTTGTCTGCGCTTTACCTGACCAAATAGACACAGAAAAAGTCCCTTGGGCTGTCCCCTTATCAGGAGAGCGAGTCCCCTCTAAACATAAAGGAGTAAATCAAGGCAATCAACAACTAAAAAAAATCTGGCAAAGTTCTTTATTTTCTGATAAATTATCTGTCTTAGTGGCTGATAGTGACTACAGCCAAAAGGATTTTATTGGGGAACAAGTTAAGCATGAAGACGTAGTTACTATTACAAGAGTTAGAAGTGACCGAGTTTTTTATCGTCAATTTATTCGGGACCCAAATCAAGCCAAAACTTCGGGACATCCCCGTTGGTATGGGGATAAATTTGACCTTAAAGATGACCAAACTTGGACTGAACATGATGAAGTTCATCATGTTCCCTTTACAACGAAAAAAGGTCGTCAATTAACAGTGACTATTTCGGGATGGAAACAGATGTTAATGAGAGGAACTAAAAACTATAAAATGAACAATCACCCCTTTACTTTACTCCAGATTGTTGTCAGAGATCAAGAAAGAAATAGTATTTGGAAACCTATGTGGCTTATTGTTATTGGTTCTCGGCGCGATGAGTTAAGTTTAGTTGATTGTTATCAGTGTTATCGACAACGTTATGACATGGAACATCTTTTTCGATTTGGTAAACAAAGATTATTGATGACATCTTATTTAACTCCCGATGTACATCATGAAGAAAATTGGTTTAAACTAACACTTCTTTCTTATGTAAATTTGTGGGCTGCCAGAAAATTAGCTGTGGTTTTACCCCGTGATTGGGAACAGTATTTGAAGACTAATAAATCCATCAAAATCACCCCTAGTCTAGTTCAAAGAGACTTTTCAAGAATAATTACGACCTTGGGGACTTTCGCCAAATTTCCCAAACGTCGAGGTTTTTCTTCCGGACGTATTAAAGGTTACAAAAAAGCCCCACGAACTCGTCATGATGTTATCAAGAAAGGGAGCAAAAAATCAACTGAAAACTTAAAAGCTCCTTAGTTTTCCTCAGAATCTATAGATTAGCCCTATTTGTCAGCCAATTTTATTGACTGATACAGAGCCGATATTTTGGGATTTTAGTTTAGCGTAAAATATAAGCTAACAAACTTTTTTTGTCCAAAGTCCAATCGGGACAATATCCATAGTTTTGATTTAGTTAATGCTTTTTATCACTTTTATCAAAACCCCAGAGTAGCAGAGGTTTATAACATTGGAGGTAGTCGTCATAGTAATTGTTCGATGTTAGAAGCTATCCAACATTGTGAAGCAATTAGTGATAAAAAACTCGATTGGAAGTATGTTGAAACAAATCGCATTGGGGATCATGTTTGGTGGATTAGTGATGTTCAAAAATTCAAAAATCACTATCCCAGTTGGGAATTAACCTATAATGTTATCGATATTCTTAAGGAAATTTATCAAGATAACATAGAAAGATGGGTATAAATTTCTTAAAAAATGCTACAAATAAAGAAAACATTAAGATTTATGGTCTTTTTATCTAAATGTCAGGAAATGTTGACAGAAAGGAAAATCATGGATAATGTATGAAGTTTAAAGTCGTTATTTTTAACTGGTAACTGCTAACTGGTAACTGATATTTAAGCGACTTTAATCAACACTTTTTCTCCACTTCGTTTCACAGGATAAGCTTCTAAAAACATTCCTGGAGATGTGAGACATTCTCCAGTTTCTAAGCGATACTTAAACCCATGATGTAAACAGGTTAAAACACCGTTTTCTACTTCTCCTGTATCCAATGGCATCGCTAAGTGCATACAACTGTTACGATAACCTTTGATTATGTTATCTTTTCTGACTAAAATTAACTTTAACCCTTCAACTTCTAAGGGTAAAATTCCTCCATTGGGAATCTCATCTACTCTAGCTAAGGCAACCCAACCAGCGTCTTGTGAAGTAGCAAAAGGACTATCAATTTTTTCTCCTGTATAAGTTACCGTATGATTAACAGAAATAACCTTGGTAATTTCAGGACAGTAGGTTTTTATCGCTTGTTCAACACCCTGTTTCATGGTTAAAGTAGAAGCAGGACAATTACTACAAGTTCCCACTAATTGAACTTCTACAGTATCCGGTAATTTGATGGCAACTAATTCTACGTCACCGTGATGACTTTTCAACCCTGGCCTGACGCTTTCTAATGCTTGTTCGATACGTTTTTCTAGGGGAGGTGTGGGGGGTTTAATTAAGTCGTGATAGCGCAGAATTCCATAAACTAATTCATCTTCTACTGCCTCACGTAAAGCAGGTAAGGCTTCTTTTTTAACAGTTTTAATGAGACGAGTTAAAGCTTCTTTGTGTAAGCTTTCAATAGCTTCTTTTAATCTTTCTACTACAACCTGTTGATTCTTATCCCATTGAATTACTATCTGTTCATAACGTCCAATTTCTGCAATTAGGTCTTCTAAACTTTGTCTTTTTTCTGTTGTTAATTGTGTCATTTTTTTATTATTATTTTAACTAAAAATATTCTGGGGAAGTAGGGTGGGCAAAGTTTAAAAAGATTATCATGTAATCAAGAAATTTTTTTTGCCCACCTTAAAACCATTAATTATAGCATTACGAATTATGGTCAGGACTTTATACAGATTAAGTCTTTACTAGGAATAACAATTATCAATTATCCACTGTCCATTTTCCATTATTTTTGTCCTGCTAAATTTACTTCATTTTCACATCTTTGAGTAAAAATGGCATCATCATTCCTGTTACTAGACTAGAAACGGTAATCACAAAAGCAAGATTTAAGCCCATCTCACCTAAGCCAACTAATAACAAAGATCCAATCAAAACCCCCAAAGTTAACTGACGATAAAAATAACCAGGGTTGCGGAATAATTTACCTTTAAAAAATAACTTTGCTGAGTACCAAGCTAAATCTAACATAATCAAAAACTCCTAGACAAATTTGAGAACAACTAAACCAATAGCAGCCACAGGAAGCACTCCTGCCGGACCGAATAAACCCCCTAAAATGGCTGCTAATTCATAGCCTAAATCTTTTCCAGCTAAAAGAATGCCACCGATCGCCCCGGCAATCATAGAAATAAAACCAGCAAAAAATAACCAAAAAATTCCTGTAATGATAGTAATTTCTCCCGTTACTACATTAGTAAAAAAATCCTGAATACTGGGATTATTGGCGACGTATGCGATCAAATCGTTCATAGATACAAGTCTCCTAATATTAACTAGAGTACAAACTTTTTCATCTCAATATTATGTAGCGTTATTGAGAAAATGCTGCTATTTCTCTGTCGATGTCTTGTAACATTTCTGTGACAATATTCACCCGTTCCCATTGTCCATAGTCCCCGAATATTTGTTTAGCTTCTTGATAGTAAGCTTGGGATTGTTTTAAATTATTGGGGTTTCCTGCTTCTGGGTGTTCAACATCATCCGGTAAGTTAAACAAAACATTGGCTTTATTAGCAATAGTATTTGCGTATTCCATGGGCGTATCTTGTCGGCTTCTTACCTTCAACGCCTCATCATAAGCTGCTAATGCTTTCAAATTATTGTCAATGGGATGGGTAGTATTAAGATACTGTAGGGCGTTGGCTAAATTATTTTGTAGCATGGCGTATTCACTAGGATGATCGATCAATGTCACCCATTTCAAGGCCGCCTCAAATGACTGTACTGCCATACCTTGACGCATTTTTTCCTGATCGGGACTCAATGGTAAAGACAGATAAGCGATCGCAATATTGTTCTGTAAAATAGCAAATTCTTGGGGATAACTTTCACCAGTGAACACTTTCGCTGCCTTTTGATAAGCTTGGATGGCCTCTTGCATGGTAGCCTGGCGGAAGTTAACCAAACCCTGTAACACCACCCCTAAGTTCATTTGCGTTTCTCCTATTTCTTCAGGGGAAGCGTGTTCTTCTAAAATAGGCAAAGCGGTTTCATAGGCGGTTTTAGCCTCTAATAATAATTCTGCTCCTTCACTGGGAATAGTCCTTAAAGCTGTCCCCATCCCCGATAAACATCTAGCTTTCAATAAAGGCAGATCAGGGGTGGCTAATTCTAAACCTCTGCGGTAAAGTAAAACAGCATCCTCTAGTTGTTGGCTATTTTTGGGTTTCTTTTGCAACCCGGCCGCCATTTCTATCAACATTTCCACTTTTTCCGCTAAAGTAGCTGTTTCAGACTCGATCGCAGCTAGGGCGGCCTTTACATTGGCATCACTAATAGTCGGTGTCACGGTATTAAATATAATTGATAAGTGTTCGCGAAAACAACTAACAAACCTTTGTATACTGGTTCATTAATTAGAGATTGTTTCTAGACTGTACAAGCAGGATGCTGATGTTACAGTTTTTTTATGATTATCTGTCCTACTCAACTCTATTTAAGCAATAGGTTCATGACTTGTTGATATTTCTTGCTTTTTTCTTAAGATTAGTCTCAGAAAACGTTGTTTTGATGGGAACCAAATAGGTTTGTCTAGGGCAAAGGTAGGTTTGATGAAGCAGTGGCACAAAATATCTAATCATTACGTCTATGAGTTTGAACGAAATTTTTCGCTCAGTCCCCATATTCGATCTTTGATTTAGGCTTGTGCTAAGCCGATGGGAAGTATGGGGTTAGCAAAAAGCAGGACTTGTGTTATCTTACAAGGAACGAGCATATTTACAAGGTACGGTGAAGAATTTTATTCACATACAGGACCTTCTGCCCGACCTGCAATTATCTATATCGATTTATTGCTTTTACTGAGGAATTAGTAAGCCAAAGTCTTACAATTCGGTGTGGACACCACCTTTCTCGGTAACACCTTTAATCGGTGAAAAAGAATCCCCAACTATAATCTAAGATTTAGTTGGTGGAGTGTTCAAACAAGGGAGACTGCGCCATGACCACCCTATTGCGTAACTGTTGGTATGTTGCCTTACCTGGAAAAGACCTTAAGCCAGGCAAAATGGTGCATAGGAAAATGCTTGGTGAACCCGTTCTTATAGGACGACGTAAAGATGGACAAGTGTTCGCCATGCGTGATATTTGTCCCCATCGGGGTATCCCTCTACGGTATGGATGGATGGAGGGGGAAGATGTTTGTTGCTGTTATCATGGTTGGAGATTTAACACCGAAGATGGTGGTTGTCGGGAGATTCCGTCTCTAACAGAACACGATAATTTAGATATTAGTCGCATAAAAATTCCTACCTATGCCTGTCGGGAAGTACAAGGACATATTTGGGTTTATTTTGCAGAGGATAGCAAAAAAGAAGTAGATCCAGCGGATATTCCCCCTGTCCCTACCATTCCTGACTTTGGTAAAATCGGCCCAGGGGTTTCAGAAACTATCCATTTCGCCTGTCACATTGACCATGCTATCATCGGGCTGATGGACCCGGCTCACGGTCCCTATGTTCATAGTTCCTGGTGGTGGCGTAGCGGCCCTCGTAAGTTCCGTGTCAAGGAAAAACAATACGAACCGGTTTCCCAAGGGTTTCGTCTTGTTCCTTATGATATGCCTGTGAGTGCGCGACCTTACAAAATTCTGGGTGATAATGTTTCTATTGAAATCGTTTTTGAATTACCCAGTGTCAGGACAGAAATACTAAGAGGCGATCGCTATTCTGCTTGTTTATTAACTACGATCACCCCCATCGATGAAACGCAATGTATTGCTTTTCAGAGTATTTATTGGACAATTCCTTGGATGGGAGTGTTTAAACCTTTATTAAGTCTGTTAACCCGTAAATTCTTGGCACAGGATCGAGATGTGGTCATTCAACAACAAGAAGGTTTGGCTTATAATCCTTCTCTAATGTTAATTGATGATGCCGATACTCAAGCTAAATGGTATTTTCGCATTAAATACGAATATCAAAAAGCAATAGCGGAAAATCGACCCTTTAAAAATCCTATAGAACCAAAAATCCTACGTTGGAGAAGTTGAACTTTAAGATCAGTAAAAAACTATACATATACCTAATAAAAGTAATCATTTAACTATGTTTGGAACTCAAAAAATTGAACCAAAAGAAGGCCAAGAGTCCGTTTGGGATTATCCTCGGCCACCCCGTTTAGAACCTTGTAATAAACATATTAAAATCATCTTTAATGGTGTCACCATCGTTGATACAAAAAAAGCCTATCGTGTCTTAGAAACATCTCATCCTCCCTCTTATTATATTCCTCCCGAAGATATCAAAATGGAATATGTACAACCTAGCCAAAAACAATCTTTTTGTGAATGGAAAGGGGCAGGAAGTTATTACACCCTAAGTGTTAAAGATAAACAAGTGGTTAATGTTGCTTGGTATTACCCCAACCCTACCCCAGAGTTTACCGCTATCAAGGATTATGTTGCCTTTTATCCTGATCCGATGGATGAATGTTTAGTGGATGGGGAAACCGTGACACCGCAACCAGGAAACTTTTACGGAGGATGGATCACTTCTGATATCGTCGGACCATTTAAGGGTGGGCCTGGAAGTTGGAGATGGTAAGTGTGGGAAGTGGGGAGTGGAGTGTGGGAAGTGGGGGAGTGTGGGGAGATGGGTTAACTTCACAAAAGCTTTTGATTCAACGCCTTGTTTTAAGATTACAATTCGGTCAATGCCGATATTATTGAGAAGTTGGATTAGGAATTGATAGATATGGGTGAGTCAGAAAAAATATCAGTGGGAATTATTGGTGCTTCGGGATATGGTGGAGTCCAATTAGTTAGACTATTACAAGAACATCCCTTGGTAGAAATTGTCTATTTAGGGGGTAAAGGGAGTGCTGGCCTTGCCTACTCTGAATTATATCCCCATTTAGGCCATGCAGTGGATCTAACCATTGAACCCATTGATGTCGAAGCGATCACTTCCCGTTGTCAGGTAGTATTTTTAGGATTACCTAATGGCCTTGCTTGTGATCTGGCTCCCCCACTGATTGAAAAAGGCTGCAAAGTATTAGACCTATCGGCTGATTATCGCTTCAAAAATCTAGAAACCTATAGCAATTGGTACAATAAAGACCGTAGCGACCTAGAAACTGCTAAAACCGCAGTTTACGGACTGCCTGAGCTATACCGTGATGAAATTAAATCCGCTTCTCTGATCGGCTGCCCAGGGTGTTATCCCACTGCCAGTTTAATGGCTTTATCTCCTTTACTCAAACAAGGGTTGATCTTGCCTGAAACCACCATCATTGATGCTAAGTCAGGAACATCCGGCGGAGGAAGACAAGCCAAAACCCATCTCTTACTAGCAGAAGCCGAAGGTTCATTCGGGGCTTATGGAGTAGCTAAACACCGTCATACCCCCGAAATTGAACAAATTTCTTCTGATTTAACAGGTCATGAAGTGAGAGTTCAGTTTACTCCTCATTTATTACCAATGGTTCGGGGCATTTTAGCCACGGTTTATGCCACCCTCAGAGATCCTGGGCTTGTCAGAGAGGATTTATTGACCATTTACAGTGCTTTTTATCGTTCCTCTCCTTTCGTGAAAATTTTGTCTAACGGGGTTTATCCGCAAACAAAGTGGGCTTGTGGGACGAATTTGTGTTACTTGGGTATCGAAACCGATCCCCGTACCGATCGCGTCATTGTTCTTTCTGCTATTGATAACTTGATCAAGGGACAAGCCGGACAAGCGGTACAATGTCTTAACATTATGATGGGATGGGAGGAAACTCTCGGTTTACCTCAACTGGCTTTTTATCCCTAAATTATCCCTAAATTAATATCTTCTTAGATATTGTTTCTCAAACCACATAATCCTGCGTAGGCAATGGCGATCGCATCTACACTATCATCTGTTGGTAATGTCTCTAAATCAAACAAAGTTGCGACCATTTCTGCAACTTCTTTTTTGTTAGCTTTTCCGTCCCCTAAATGACATTTCCAACTGGCTTGATGGAGAAAAATTGGTTCAATTTTTGAATCTCGATAACAAACTAAATTAATTACTCCTAAAGCTTGCATAACTCCTCCTGCTGCTTTAATTGTACGGTTAAAAAAGGGCATTTCTATGGCAATACCTTGGGGCTTAAATTCTCTCAATAATTCACTTAAATCTGTTTCTATTTCTACCAGTCTTTGGGAAGTAGATAACTGTTTATTGGTTTCAATGGTTCCATAATCAATAATCAGAGGAAGTTCTTGCTCATTTTCTTGTAACATTGCCCAGCCAACTATTGCGAGTCCTGGATCAATTCCTAACCAATTTTGCTGAGACATTTATTTAGATTAATTCCTAGCTAAGACTAACAATAATACTATTAATGATATCGGCTACTAATACAGGCTAGAAGCCTGTGTTACTATGAAGGATTATTCATAAATTCTAATGCCATAAAAATGGTCGCAATAGTTCCTGCAACACAAATTTCTCCTGACATTATTTTCTGAATAACCTGAGCAGCAGGAACTAAAATTACTTCAATTTCTTCTGTAACGTCTAACTCTATTTTCCCTTTTTTCTCTACATTTAAACCTAAAAAGATGTGAATTTTATTATCATCTTTAACAGGATTGTCATAAATAGTTCTCATAAAGATGAACTCTTGAGCAATGTAGCCCGTTTCTTCTTCTAGTTCTCGTTTAGCTGCGGTCAAACTATCCTCTTTTTCAGGGTCAAAAGTTCCTGCTGGCAACTCCAATAAAATCTCTTGAACCCCATGACGATATTGACGAACAAAAACAATTTCCTTGTTGACAGTAATGGGTAAAATTAAAGCAATTTCAGGACGAACATTAACAAAATAATCATCAATAACTGTACCATCTGATAACTTTACTTGATCTTGTCTCACCCGACACCATTGATTATCAACAATAAAATCAGACTTAAGAATTTCCCACTTTTGAAGACTCATATTTTTGGTAATAGTTTTAGTTATTCAGCCCACTGACGTAATAGATTAGCATGGGTTTTGGCTAATAAATCAAATTCTGTCGATTTACCCTCTTTAGCAAAGATAGAACGACGTACCGTGTCAATATCAAACAAAATTTCTCGTTTGCTGGTATCTCGGATTAAACTTTGAATCCATCCCACAACCACAAATCTTGTACCTGTCTTAACCTCTGCAACTTGATGCAAAAAGGTGGAAGGATAGAAAATAATCGAGCCTGGGTTGAGCTTATAGTATAGTTTTGCCTCTGGTTTTTCAATGACCAACTCTCCTCCTTCATAACTTTCAGGAGAACTCAAGAATAAGGTAAAAGAGACATCCGAGCGGAAAAACTGCTTACCCCCCATCAAAGCGTTATCCGTATGACTGCCATAGTTCATATCTTGTTGATAGCGACTAAACCGTAGGGAATGAATATGTTTAGGCTGAATAGCTAGTTTGAATAATAAGTTACGCTCTAGGGCCTTAATAACCAAATTTTGTAGGGTTTTAGTCTCTGGAGAGGTTGTATCCAGTTGGCTGTTATGTTTTACTAATTTAGCGTGCCATCCTGCCGTAGTTTGACCATCAATAAACTTGCCTTTGGAGAGGGTTTCGGTGAGTTGGGTTAATTCTTCGGCGGTGATAATGTTGTCAACGGTCAAAATCATCTTTACTGTTGAGTCGTAGTTAGATTTTTTCCCATTATATCAACTTTTGAGCTATATGTAAGATAAATTCATTGGCAATTTCTGGCAGTCTTTTCTAGAATAGAGACCTTAGGTTAATATTTGATTAATTGAGGAAACCAACAATGAATTCTAAAGCTGTCCAACTATTAATTACCCTTGGTTTAGTAACTACTCTTGCTGCTTGTGGCGGCGGTGAAGTTGCTGAAGGCGGTGAAGGTGGTGAATCTGCTCCTGCAAGAGATGCCACAGAAGAAACTACCGATGCTGAACCCAAAGCTGACGAAGGCGGCGAAGGCGGCGAAGGCGGCGAAGGCGGCGAAGGCGGCGAAGGTGGCGAAGGCGGTGAAGGCGGTGAAGGCGGCGAAGGTGGTGAAGGTGGTGAAGGTTAATTCTTCTCCTCCTGCAAAACCTTAGCTAATACCAATTTCCAAAAGTATGGGATAACACTTCGACTACGCTCAGGGTTAACCCCCATTGCAAATTACAAAAGCTGTTGATTCATGATGAAAAAATCAGAAGAACCAACAGCTTTTTAAAGTTTAAAATTTAGACAAAAAGAAATTATTTGCTATTTATATTAACTTGAATTGCGCCGAGAATTGGCGTTTTAAATTTTAACAAAATAATCAGACTTAGGAGATGAATTAACCAATGAGAAATCACCAGTCCCCAGATAACACAAGCCAAAGCACTGCCACAAGCTAACACTCCAAAAATATCATTTCCTGTTCGTTGATACCAAATCACACTGCTTATGCAAGTGATTAAGAATAAAAGTGGGAAAATTGGGAGGATCATGGCAGTTACCTTTGAGTTATTAATCTGGGTCAGGTTCTTAAAAAATGATTTCTAAGGTCTCATTCCCATATCGTGTGTGTTGTATATCAGGATAACATTACCTTTCTCAAAATTGAGATTATATAAACCCTCTAAGGGGGATCTTGTAAAAAATCTTTGCATAACTTAAAACTTGATCCAACTAACTGCCTAAATAAAGCTTGTTTCATGAATAAATGTTGAGAATACAATCAGGTTTTAGGGATTTATGACTAGGTTCAAAATTCAATTTTGCTGAAGAACTCTTGTAACCAATTTTTGAGGTGAAGGGTAGCCAAACAATCGTCCTCATTATAACGTAAAATAGACTCGATAATACTGCGATCTCCTGTGGTTAACCATTGGTCATACCAACAAACGCATTGATCCCCACTGACTCCGGCATCACGCCAATTAAACCCTAACCAGTTGCCCAAGGACTTGAGAGAGTAGTTTTCAACAGGGAAAATTACGGAAGTGATTACAAAGTGATGAAGGTCTATTAAACGATTGACTAAATCTTCAACTTGAGGGTAGGGAGTTCCATATAAGTTTCCTAACCGTTTAATTGTGTCTTTTTCGTAGTCTGAAAAGTGAAAAATAGGAGCTTGATCATAACTATTGACAAACTCAAGAAATTGTTGCCAAATAATCCCTTCTTCTTCGGGAGTTTCTGCTAAAAAAGGATAAAATGTTTGGGTTTGGCTGAGACGATCGACCATGACAACCCCTAATAAATAATCTAAATTCCGTTCCGGTTCGGCTTCAATATCAAAATAGAGTTCAACTGTTTTCTCGGCAAGGCTCTCTAAAAGCTGATACTGGGGTTGAGGACGAGGAATGGGATTATTATTAACAATAGAGTAAGCCTGTTGTTGCAATTTTTCCCCTAATTCCCTGCCGAGCATTTCCTGGATGGTGTCTGAGTTGGCTTGAGCTAAGGACTCAGTGGTGATAATACCAATATCTTGTAAAGATCCATAGCGACTGGGAGTCACCCCTGGAACTAAAGAAAGATGCCCCTGATATTTAGCGATCGCATAACAGTGACTATGCCAATGACAAAGACTACAGCGTTGCCTGGAAATAAATAATTCTGGTTCTTGGGGCGTTGTCAGAGTTGTTACACATTCATTGATAATAAGCTCTAGCTTTGGTAACCATTGCACCGTATCCACCGAAAACTGTTTAAGGGGACGAATAATTAATTCTGGGGTTGGAGGAGAGGTTTCTTGAATAATAGCTAATAATTGGGCATAAAAAGTAGCCAACAGCTTATATTCTGGTTTCGCTTTGCGGCCTAGATGAATACTGACAGGATAGTACAACCAGTTGCCAAATTTAGATTGTCCAGGTTGTTTAATTAATAAGTGAGGTTTTCCTAAATAATCATAACCAAAAGGCATGATCCTCAGAAAGTTCTCTTGCCACTCAAGGGATGTTGAGGTATTGTCATCAACCCATAATAATCCCTGATAAATACAATCAACTCCTTGCTCCATCAATGCTATGGTTGCTTGTGCTTTTTCTTTGAGACTTATTTGTGAAAATGGAAGTTTTTCATAATGGGGATAATAGTTATCTAAGACTAAGGCAATGTGACGTTTATTTTCTTGTCGCAGTTTGTCTAAAAAGTCTCTTTCTGGATCTTTTTGTTTTGGATCACCATGAATATTAAGAAAAGCACGGCGTGGACATCGTTTATAATCCAGTAGGAGAGAATCAGTAATCAGCATTGTTACTCTTAGTCTAACTTAGGGATTAACAAAAACCCCAATACCGTTGTGAACCCTTGCTGCTGTCACAGGAGAGCGATCGATCAACTGTCCACCCAAAACTAGGCCGGTGGAACTGCCCCCGTCTAAATTAAGAGCATCCGTCGCCCCTAAACTTTGCATAATCTGAGCCATTTCATCGAGACTTGCGCCACTGCCCCCAACACGGGTATGAACGGCTACTAACATGATTGTACCGCGCTTAGTCACACCGATCGCACTCCGAGAAGCTTTTTGTTTCTGGAACCCTTTACTAAACTGTTCACTAACCGCATTTACAATAATTCTACGGTTACTAATTAATAACGGTCCAGCACCTAAAATATGGGACAATTGATTAAATTCAGTGGGTATAGTATTACTTTGTAAAGTTAGGTTTGTTCCTGGAGAAAGCAAACTAGAAGCCACGGCATTTTTGCGAATCGTTAAGAGGTAGCCGTTTTTAGGGATAGGATAAGATTGACTTTTTGCTTTTCGAGCTTGTTGTTGATAAATAACTTGGTTATTTTCCACAACAATAATTATTTCGTTATCGCTAAGAGGTGTATAACTCTGACCCCATTCAGAGGTGTAACGAGAGACTCCAGCTTTAATGTAGCCACTATTTAGAAAAGCAATGGGTATATTATTACCTGTCGCTGTAGTAATGGTTTCTCTTAGAGCCAAACGATTGAGATAAACTTGACCTTTATCGTCCCAACCGATGGCACCCCGTCCTAAAATGGGACTAGATAACCAGTTATTATCTTGACGAATTGCCCCAAGGGGAAGTTGATTATTGCGGTTAAAAAAGCCCCCATTAATAGCAGCAGCAGCCCGCCATTTTTGAGCAGTTGTTACTAGAGGTGCTGTTCCCGTTTGTCCATTAAAATTAGTGGTAATTGGTTTTAGGGAAATACGGGGCGATCGCTGGTCAATTTCTAACCAATTGACGGGAAAAGTTGTCTTCTTTCTCCCATTATTAATAGTCACCAGTTGTTGTCGCCAGATAATGCCTGGAGTCCAAACAATTTCTTTAGGAACCATGCCATCGGCACGGACATCAATAACAATACGATTAGGGTTAGATAAACTAAAAACATTTAGCCCGTGTGCCGTAGGTAAATCAACATGAACCTTAGTTAAATTTCCCGTATCTTCTAAAGAGAATAATGAGGATTCTGGAGTTTGAGAAACAGGACTACCTAAATCGTCTTCATCGGTATTTACTAAAGGTTTAGGGGAAGAAGAAGCCCCGTAATTAGATAATTTAGTTGCAGAAGCTTTTCCCGAAATCATCACTACACCATGACCTTTTGCCTGACTAATTTGCCAAACCGTAGGACGATCAACCTCTAAAACAATACGTTTTCCCCAGGTTTGATTCCCTTGACGAATGTTATTAATTTGTGCTATTGGAAAGTTTAATTCTAAGGTATTATTATTAACTTGTAGTTGCCCACCAGCCAACTGAATCAGTTCTGTGATATCGAGATAGCGATAAGGAGCTATGAAACGAGCTAAAATAGGTAAAGGTTGATTAGAATTTGTCCCAAACCAACGAACAGGTTGTAAACTAGGATCATCGGTGCTTAGTAACTCTAATCCGAGTAAGTTCATCGCGCCAATATCACTAATTCCAATTCTAGTTTTATCCCCTTGTTGCCATTGAGTCCAAGGAATTTTATAGGTTTTTCCGTTAAGGATAATTGCTTGTCCTTGCTGGATGGAATTAGATGCTTCAACCGGTGCAATGGTTGCTGAAAGGTTAAGGTTAACCGCTTCTTCCGGTTGTGGGTTCCCTATAGCAAGATAGACACATAAGGTAGTAGTTAAGGAAATAGAAAAAAGACTCAAGGGATAGCAGGGGAGTTTCATGGCTCGTCACACCTCGTTAATAAATTGGCAATATTGTATCATAATTCTCTTGAAACCTCCCCTTTTATTATTTCCAATTCTCACACTTTAGCTAATTTCTGTATAGTAGGAAGAGAAAATTTTGTACTTTCTTCTAAAAGATAATCAAGAAAAGCTTTGGTAATAACTGATAACTGTTTTCCCCCCAAATAAGCAACGTACCAACGACGTTTAATAGGAAAATTTTCTACATCTAAGACAGTTAGTTCACTATCAATTCCTTCAGATATTAATGTGTGTTGGGAAAGAACAGAAATACCTAAACTCCCAGCAATAGCTTGTTTAATAGCTTCGTTACTACCTAATTCTAACCTTACATGAACAGAGACTTTATGTTTATCAAAAAGATTTTGTACAGCCCTTCTTGTTCGTGAACCCTGTTCCCTCATAATAAAGGGTTCCCCTTCTAAAGCGGTAATGGGAATATTCTGTTTATTGGCCAACGGATGAGTTTTTAAGGCGACTACCACTAATGGGTTATCAAGAAAAGCTTGAGTACATAAATCTAAGGCTTCTGGGGGATTACTAACGATGTAAAGATCGTCCTCATTTTCTAACATTCTCCGTTGAATTTGTTGATGATTCGTTACTTTTAGAGAAACATCTATTCCTGGATATTGTTGACAGAAAGACCCTAAAATACGAGGTATAAAATATTTAGCGGTGGTAATCACCCCTAAGCGTAATTGTCCTTGTCTAGTGCCTTTTAAGTCGGCCACTTTCATCTCAAAATTATCCAGTCTTTCAAAAATTTCCTGACAAGTTTTCAGTAATTCTTGTCCTGCTTCTGTGAGATAGAGACGTTTGCCAATTTGCTCGAATAAGGGAAGACCAATGGCTTTAGTAAGTTGTTTAATTTGACTGGAGACTGTGGGTTGAGTGATAAATAATTCTTCGGCCGCACGGGTAAAGCTGCCATGACGTGCTGTGGCTTCAAAGACCTTCAATTGGTGTAAGGTGGCTTGTATCAATGGTAATGCCCTCTGCTGTGCGATGTGAGTGATAATAGATTTTTAAGAATCCTCGCCCCCATCATAGACTAAATTCGATAGTAAATCAAGTTTGGGTTGAAATCAATCTATTAAATACACAAAACTTTGTAAAATCAATAACGGTTTTCTGAGGCGAGTTGTTGTAGTATTTTTCAAAATACCCATGTATCTAGTAATAAATACTTATGTCTAATACTAACTCAAAAACTTGTCCTGTCTGTGGTGTGAAAATTCTTGGAGGGGATAAAGTTGTCTTTTCATCAGGTCCGATGGGAACTCGGGGGCGTTTGTGGGCGAGGGTTTGTAATTATGCAAAACAGGTCGGATGTATTAACCAGGATCAAGAAGAGATCGGTCAAGTACATGAAAATGATTATTATAATCCCATGAAATAAGAAAAAGCAGGTCATCTTAGACCTGCTTTCGGTTAAATAATAACGTTCATTGGACTACCTGTTTTTGGTGGGGGATAAATACGAATTCTTGCTTGTTCTCCAAGTAGATGTAAATATTGACCAACGTTTTCTAAAGATTTCAGAATTTGCCAAGTTAAGCCATTTTTGGGACAAATCAAGACCAAAGTTAATCCATCGCGCCCAGTGGTTAAATTCCAGCCACATTTCGATAGTAAACGTTGGGTTTCTTCATCACAGGAATTATAAAATAAATCGCTAACCACATCATTGAGTTCCCAACATAATTCGAGATCACTGGGAACCCAAGAGGGTAAGTCATCGGGAGGTAAAAAGGATGAATTCATAGTATTGTCAGGGATTTCTTATCTAATCTAAGTTTTGTATAATATATTACAGAAGTCAAGTCCGTAATATTGGGGAGATAGGGGAACGGGATCACGAACTTAACCTTCTAAAATATGAATAGGGTTGGACACTTTTGATTTCAAAGCTATCAATGAACGATAAACAAAAACAAAGATCACGGGAGGATATCCCCGAAGCATTGCGGGATAGTCCTGTTCCTCCTACTCCTACTTCTTCATCCCTAAACCCTAAATGGATGATAATCGGGTTAGCTGGGGTTATTATGATTGTGCTTGGTACATTAGGGATCATGCGTCTAGTTTCTTCCTTGTCACAGACTAATACTGTGTCTGTTGAACCTACTCCCTCCCCCAGTCCAACCCCTGAACCTGAAACGATTGAAAATATTTTAGGTCATTTGCCCTATGAAGAAGCTGATCCCAGTCAACTAAAAGCTATCACTAATGATGGCCGGATTAAACTGAGGAAAAAAGCTGCCGATAGCTTCTTGCAAATGCAGGGAGATGCGCGCGCAAGTGGTATTATTCTAACGGCAATTTCCGGGTTCAGAACGGTTCAACAACAGGAATATTTATTCTTTGAAATTAAACGTCAAAGAAATCAAGATACTCGCAAACGGGCTGAAGTTAGTGCGCCTCCAAGGTATAGTGAACACCATACAGGATATGCTATTGATATTGGAGATGGTAAGGTTCCTGCTACTAATTTTAGCGAGAATTTTGAACAAACTCCGGCTTTTCGATGGCTGGAAAATAACGCAGCTAAATATAGTTTTGAGTTGTCTTTTCCTCGCAATAACATTCAAGGTATTAGTTATGAACCTTGGCACTGGCGATATGTAGGGGATACCGACAGTTTAAAGACTTTTTATGAAGCTCAGCAATTGCAAAACAGACCTTCTTCTGAAGAAAATACAGTTAATTAAGGTGAGATTTAATCAAGATGACAAGAGCTAATGGATTGAACAATGATAGTAATTTAACTCAACAAGAGTGGTGGGTTATTCGGTGGTTAGAATTGTTAGATTCTTATCGGTTTAAAAAGCGGTTAGAAAGGGCAAGAAATTATGCAAGAGAAGGTCATGTATTAAGCATTGAATTCTCTGGCTCTGAGGTATTAGCTAAGGTGCAAGGAACAGAACCAGAACCCTATCAGGTGTCTCTTTCTCTTGAACCTTTTACCGATGAGGATTGGAGTTTTATTCTTCAAAGTTTATCAGAAAAAGCAATTTTTTCTGCTCAATTATTATCTGGTAAAATGCCAGATGATATTGAAAGGGTTTTTACTGATAATGGTTTAAGTGTCTTTCCTTTTAGATTATCAGATGTTAATTCTAGTTGTACTTGTCCCGATAAAGCTAACCCTTGTAAACATATTGGGGCTATTTATTATCAGTTAGCTGAAAGATTTAGTGAAGATCCTTTTATTATTTTCCAGTTACGAGGTAGAAGTAAACATCAAATTTTGGAAGGGTTGAGAAATCTACGCCAGCAACAAATTAATCTGGAAGAAACTCCTTTAGATAATATTGAAGACACCGTTAATAATACTGAAGAAATAGAAGAAAAAAATACTCAAGAAAATCAGCCATTAGATGTTCAACAATTTTGGCAATATCAAGAATCTCTTGATCCTTCTCTAGTAGTTATTGTTCCTCCTACGGATAACAAAACAGTCTTAGATGTTTTGGGTAGAATACCTTTCGCTTATGAAGACGCACAAATCGTTAAGGACCATTTACAGCAAGTCTATCAAACAGTCTCACAACAAGGGATGATGAAAGCTTTACAAAGAGATGAATAATTAACAGTTATCAGTTACCAGTTACCAGTTACCAGTGAACATTTAACAATGAATAATTGTCATTCCGAGTTAGGAGGAATATACATAACCTCATAATTATAATAAGTAGTCATATATTCAATATTTTATGAGCAAAAACACATCTATTTTATATCTAATTTGTCCTGGTTTTCATGAGCAAAGTTTAACCCATTCTTTTGTCAATAATATTAGTCATTATCATCCTTATCTCGATAACTTATTAATCTTTCCCACCGATCAATATCCTCCCTATTCTGGCTTTCATCTCATACATTATTTGCAGGGAAAATTCAATGTTAAATCACAAAACTTAATATTCATTGCCTTTAGTGCAGGGGTGGTTGCTGCGGTTACTGCGGCAATGCAATGGCAACGACAAGGGGGTAAGATTAAGGGGTTAATTGCCTTTGATGGTTGGGGGGTTCCTTTATTGGGTGATTTTCCCGTTTATCGCATCAGTCACGATGAATTTACCCATTACAGTTCTGCTATCTTAGGTACAGGAAAGCTTAGTTTCTATGCTAATCCTGCGGTTGACCATTTGGACTTGTGGCGATCGCCTCATCAAGTTCAAGGTTGGCTCTGTGAAACTACGACAGATAAGACTTTTTTGTCTCGTCTGTCTCTAATGGAGTTTTTAGGTAAAGTTTTGTAAGTTCCTGAATCTTAGGATATACACCTTCTCTAAAATACCTTACCAATCACTTATGATTACACACTTTTTTACAAATGTCAAGTGCTACCTTAAAAAGTTTAGAACAATTTATTGAGTTTTGTCGAAAACATATCAAAGGAAAAGAGCGAAAAGAGGCGCAAATTTTCTTAGATAGATTCTTTCAAGCCTTTGGTTATGAGGGGGTATTAGAAGCAGGTGGAAGTTATGAGGAACCGATTAAGAAAGGGAGTAAAAAAGGTGGGACTGGTTTTGCTGATTTAGTCTGGAAACCTCGGGTTTTAATTGAGATGAAAAAGCGAGGAGAATCTTTAGATAAACATTATTCTCAAGCCTTTGATTATTGGACAAGATTAGTACCGGATCGCCCTCGTTATGTTATTCTATGTAACTTTGATGAGTTTTGGATTTTTGACTTTAATTTACAGATAGATGAACCGGTTGATAAAGTAGCAGTTTCGGAGTTAAAAAATCGTGCTAGTGCTTTTAATTTTATGGAGTTGGGTAACCGTACTCCTGTGTTTAAAAATAATCAGGTTGAGGTAACCGAAAAAGCAGCGAGACGTATGGGTGAATTGTTTAAAATGCTACAGAAAAGGAGGAGAAAAGATAATTTTAGTGAGTTACAAGCACAACGTTTTATCTTGCAATGTGTGTTAGCAATGTTTGCACAAGATCGGGGTTTATTACCGAGAGATTTATTTTTACGTTGTGTGAAAGATTGTTTAAAGGGAGCGAGTTCTTATGATGTTTTGGGAGGGTTATTTTGGGAGATGAATCAACAGGGAAAAACTCCTGCTGGACAATATCAAGGGGTAGATTATTTTAATGGTGGTTTATTTTCTCAGATACAAGCTATAGAGTTAAAAAGACAAGAATTGGAATTGCTAGAAACAGCATCTCTTCAAAATTGGAATAAGATTAGACCTGCTATTTTTGGAAACCTTTTTGAAGGGACAGTCAATGAAGATGAACGTCATGCTTATGGTATTTATGACACTTCGTAAGCGGATATTATGAAGATTATTCGACCGACTATTAGTCGTTATTGGGAGGATAAAATAGAGGCAGCTAAAAATATCGGTGAATTGAATCAATTACAGTTAGAGTTACAACAATATAAGGTATTAGATCCTGCTTGTGGTTCAGGAAATTTTTTGTATGTTGCTTATCAAGAGTTAAAGCGCATTGAACAGTTATTATTAAACAAAATTTATCAGCGTCGTAAGTCTAAAAATGAACAGATGATCATGGGTTTTGTCACCCTTAAACAGTTTTATGGCATGGATATTAATCCCTTTGCGGTGGAGTTGGCGAGGGTGACATTAATGATCGCTAGAAAAGTTGCGATTGATAAGTTTGAGTTAACAGAAAATTATTTACCTTTGGATAGTTTGGATGATAATATTCTTTGTCAAGATGCTTTATTTAATGACTGGGTTAAAGCAGATGCAATTATCGGTAATCCTCCTTTTTTGGGAGGTAAACATCTGAGAATAAATTTAAGAGATGATTATGTTGATAAGGTTTTTAACAAGTATTCAAAGGTTAAAGATTCGGTAGATTTTTGTGCCTATTGGTTTCGTGTAGCACATGAAAATATAGAGCAAAAAGAACGTGCTGGTTTAGTAGCAACAAACTCTATTAGTCAGGGAAAAAGTCGGGTTGCTGCACTAGATTATATTACTCAAAATGGGGGTCATATTCATGATGCTATTTCTAGTAAACCTTGGTCGGGAGAAGCAAATGTTCATGTTAGTATTGTTAATTGGTGTAAACAACAACCTGAGCAATACTATTTAGATGATAACCAAGTCAGTCAAATTAATTCTTCTCTACAAACTCATATAGATGTTTCCATTGCTAAGACATTAAAAGCTAATAAAAATAAAAGTTTTCAAGGAGTTATTCCTTTAGGGAAAGGATTTTATATTGATTCCTCACAAGCTGAAAAATGGATCAAGATTGATGCTAAAAATAAAGAGGTTTTAAAGCTTTCTTGTTCTGCCGATGATTTAACCAGTAAACCTCATGGAAAAGCAAGTCGATGGATCATTGATTTTAATGATATGTCTTTAGAAGATGCAAGTGATTATAGTTTACCTTTTGAACATCTTAAGTTAACTGTTAAACCAGAAAGAGATAAAAATAGAAGAAAAACGACTCGATTAAATTGGTGGAAGTTTGGCGAAAAAAGACCAGCAATGAGAGAAGCAATAAAAGATTTATCTTTTTATTTTTCTGTTCCGAGACATTCTAAGTGGTTTATATTTTTGCCAGTCAAAAAATACAACCTTCCTGCTGACTCTACAACAGTCGTTATTTCTGATGATTTTTATATCTTAGGTATTTTGACATCAAAGGTTCATAGACTGTGGATACAAGCCAAAAAATCAACCTTAGAAGATAGAACTCGTTATGTACATACAAAATGTTTTGAAACCTTTCCTTTTCCCCAAAACCCTACTTCTGAAACTGTTGATAGTATCCGCAAAATAATGACACAACTCCATGAATATAGAACCCAACAAATGGAAAAGAAACAATGGGGAATAACTAAACTTTATAATGCTTTTTTTTAATGAACCCAGTAGCCAACTTTATCAACTGCATCAACAACTAGATAATGTTGTCATGGAAGCATATCAATTTAACCCTTATGATGATATTTTAGAGCAACTATTAACTTTAAATTTAGCCTTGGCAGAAAAAGAAAATAAAGGAGAATCAATTATTGGCCCTTGGTATTCTAATAAGTAGCATATTTATAATTTATACTAAATACGTTTCTCAAAACCCCCCTATGTATTACCCGATAACACTGTAGAGACGTTTCATGAAACGTCTCTACAAAAGTGGGGTATGGCAAGAGAATTGAGTATTATTAGATGTAAATTTTAAAATCAAAAATATTATAGGGGATGTGTAGGGGTTAGGTGATTTCTGATCAAGAAGATCCCTGATGATCCCCCCTAACCCCCCTTAAAAAGGGGGGGATAACTGGAAAAGCAGGTATATTTTATTCTGGAAATCACCTTAACGGCCGTTAACCCCTACTTGTAGTAAATTGCTATATAATAACAACATTTATTCTTTCCTCGCAATGACAGTTTTATCTCACCATAAAGAGATTCCTCAGAGGGATAATTCAACTCAGAAATAATAAAATTCCACTGATAACTGATAACTGATAACTGATAACTGCTATCAAAGCCAAGTAGAAACAGATCGCAACTCATTAGGAATAGGGGTATCTGTGTCAAACTCCAGCATAGTTTCTGAGTCCCCTAGATATCCAGATTGAGCGAAGGATAATAACATTCGGCATAGTGCCAACCAAACCACTTGATCAAATTCCCAATCTTTTCCTTTTCTAGAATAACAACTAATAGATTTTAACGCCCAAAAATAACTATTTCTTACGATTGAGCCGCCTTTTTTATAACTTGGTAAATCTTCTTGCTCAATATATAAAATCTCATCTTTTAGATAGACTTTCATAGGACATTTGTTGTCTCTTTAAGTGTCATTCTGAGGTGACGAGTAATCTCTTTAAGAATATTATTATATCATCAAAAAGAGGGGCATTTCTGCACCTTTTTTTTGTCAAAAAAGGTTAAAATAATTTCAAACCTTGCCCTTCTAAATAAATTTCATGCCAAGAAGGTTGACGATAATCTGGGTTTTGGGTTTGATCAACATATCCAACAAGATTAGGAAGTTGTTTAAAATGAATTTCTCGATTAAGATATTGATCGATTTGTTGAACAAAATTCTGGGGATAATCTCGAATAATAGGGTGTTTAATCACCATTGATTCATATTTACCTTCTTCGGGATCGGTAACAATATCTAAACTCAAAGCAGCTAAAGGTTGAATAAACATTCCAGTAGCAGCAATTTTAAATTTCCCATCGACCTGATTTTGTTTCAAAACAGCGACAAAATGACCCCCTTCGGGAATATTGTAGGGAATGCTATCTTGATCAATTATGGGTTCCACCTCGATGTTATAACCCAAACTCAGACCTTCTTCTAGGGTAATGTCTTCGTAGGTTTGCTGGGGGTGAGGTACATAAATGGTGAACTGATGTAAGTCTAACCAAGGATTATTAATAGGATCATCCGTTTCCGACTTCCAGGTATTGTAACGTTCTTTCATCGTTTGACCCACATGACTATCTTGGTTACAAATATTAATCAGGGCTAGACTAAGAACAGATTGCTCAAACTTATTGGCTGCCAGAATTTCTGAGGGTAGGAGTTCCATAAATAGTAATCCTTGTTGTTACATAACCCTATGATAATCAGGAATTTAGGGAGAGAATCTTAATTTTTTTTTAAAGACTACTGGGACAAGAGTTCGTTTTGGGTACGAACTTTCCTCATAGTTTGAGGTAATACCCCCACTAATAGAGCAAAGGTTTCATCGGGTAAAACACTAGCAGTTTCTAGGTCAAACCAATGTTCAAACTGATTTAAAATCACCTGGGCCCTTTGTTGCGCAACGGTATTATCGCTAATTTGTTTAGCTAGTTTAACCCATTCTCGCCGAATTAAATAACTGTTGATTCTTTCTTGACTGGTTCTCGGTTCGGTTAGGGATAATTTACCAACAGGAAGCACATCAATGACATCTTGATCAAAATTAGAGCCAATAGCTGCTCCCGGGCCTGCAAACTCAGCATGATAGGGTTTATAGAGGATTAAACCATTTTTACGACGGGGGTTGATCACCAATAGTTTTTGTTGGTGTAGATGTTGAAGAATCTCATCTATTTGTTGTTTTTCCTCTGGGGTAACTTGCCGGTGAAAAACGGTATTAGACATAGTTTTCTATATTTTCTTTTTCAAGAATAATTTTTCAGAACGAACCCAAAACCAATTGGTCCAAAGAATTTCATTTTCACAGATTTGATAGCCATTACTCAAATACAATTTCTTGGCAGCATAGTTATTTTCTAAAACATGAAGATTAAGGCTATTATATCCCCATTGGGAGGCAATTCTTTCACATTCTTTTAGTAACTTTTTAGCAACTCCTTTTCTTCGATGAGTCTCCAGGACTGCCAAATTACTGATGTAGAGGTAATGACAATTGAATCCACTTTTGAGGGTTATTTCAACGGTTCCAATCACCTTTTCTTTAGTTTCTGAAGGTGTTTTGGTAGTTTCCACTGCGACTAGACAACAATAATAGGGAACCGCTCCCCGAAGACGCAAGCGCAAGTCTTCGGAGACTCCTAGTCTTAAAATAGGTTGTAGGAAAGATAACCACCCCCCAGAGGGATGAAAGCTCAGGGTAAGTACATCTGTCAAAGCTTTGATATCTTTTAAATTAGCGTTCCGAATTGCAAGAGAAACGGTGCAAGACGGATTTTTCTCTAACTCTGAACCCTCACCCATCAATGACAACAAACCACAACATTCCACAATTTTTCCCCACTCAATTTTTAAATAATGCGAATTTTTTTGTACCATCTCTATTATGACCTTTATAACATTTCTTTTGTTAATTCGCTAATCATTTTCTGGGATCGGATAATGAATACAGTCTGACAACAAGGAGAAAAAACCCTGATCTGCTATACTCATCTCAAACCCATTGATTCTTTATATAATAATAATGTAAAACATAAAAGGTTACTATGTTGAATCTTTTTAATTCTTTATTAGGCCGCGATCCCCAAAAAATCAAGGCGGATGTGGAAATCTACACTTGGCAAACTTGTCCGTTTTGTATACGTGCTAAATTACTTTTATGGTGGAAAGGGGTCAACTTCACTGAATATAAAATCGATGGGGATGAGACTGCTAGGGAAAAAATGGCACAACGATCCTCTGGAAAACGGTCAGTTCCTCAAATTTTCGTCAATAATCAACATATTGGAGGATGTGATGATTTATATTCCCTCGATGGACAAAATCAATTAGATCCTCTTTTGATAATGGACAATGGATAATTAGGACAGAAGGTTTCAAGGGAATTAATTAATTATCAGTTATCTTCTGATAATCTCCTGATTTTCCTCCTGTTTTACTAATTAAACAGATATTCTCAATTTTCATGGATTTTTCTAAGGCTTTGGCCATATCATAAAGGGTTAAAGCAGCTACGGAAACGGCGGTTAATGCCTCCATTTCTACTCCTGTTTCTGCTTTTGTGATCACAGTTGCTTCTATTATATATCCTGGTAAATTTTCATCTCCTCTGATGTTTACCTCTATTTTATGTAGGGGCAAAGGATGGCATAAGGGGATCAAGTTAGCTGTTTGTTTTGCTGCCATAATCCCTGCTAATTTTGCAGTTCCTAAAACGTCACCTTTGGGGGTGTTTCCTGTTTCTATGGCCTCAAAAGTTGCTAACTTCATTGTTATTTTCCCCTGTGCGATCGCTTGACGACGGGTCACATTTTTAGAAGAAACATCTACCATTTCTGCTTCTCCTTTTTCGTTAAGATGGGATAAGTTAAACTCAGATTGATTAGATATTATTTCTGAATCTCTTGCCATTCTTCCTCTGATAAAGGTTCTGTTATCAATTCTATCTTAAAATGTTGTTTGGCTGCTTCGGTTAAAACTTCTATAATGTTTTCTTGAGAATGATTTTTAGATAATCTTTCTTTTAAGCTTAAATTCCAAGGAGCAACTTGATTAAAAACTGTTTCAAATAACTGTTTGTCTGTTGACAAAACTAAAGAACCATGCTGCAAAATTGAACCTTTTCCCCTTCGTTGTGCGCTACCAATTAGTTTACTACCATCTGCTGTAATTAAGTCTGCTACGGTTGCGGTATTAAAACAACTAGAATTATTAATATATCCCCGTTTTGCTGTGCCATATTCCAAAGCAATACCTAATGTTTGCCAACCTTGGATTAAAAAGGTACAAATATCTTGATAAATAGCCAAAGTTTTCCGATGATCTAAGGGCATAACTATCATATAAGTTAAATCTCCTTGATGTAAAACGGCTCTGCCTCCTGTGGGACGAATTACTAGGTCTAAAGGTTCCTTTTTCCAGATTAAATTATCCCAATGGGAAGGATATTTTTTTTGTAAATAACCTAAAGAAATAGTGGGTTTTGACCAGGTATAAAATCTTAAAATCGGTTGGCTTATTCCTTGTTCGTGTTTTTCAAATAACCAGCGATCGATGGACATTTGTAATTTTCCCGATGCTTCCATGGGAGGAATAAAACGCCATTTTGTCTCTGTCTTCATTAACTCTTACATTAACCTAAAAATAAATAATCTGCCCTAAAAAAACGATGAAAATTGTAATAATTAGAGCAACAATATCCTTATTTTTATAAGCTAATTTTTCGGGATTTCCATGAACTCCTTGATAACCTCTCGACAACATAGCATTATAGATCAATTCTCCCCGTTCATAACTACGGATAAATAAAGAACCAATAGCATTTCCCATGACATGACGGATCATTTTTCCATTACTCATTAAATTGCGAGAAATGGCTGCCCTTTTCATGGTTGTAAATTCTCTATTTATGACACCTATATAACGATACATAGAAGCCATAATGACTACTAATAAAGGCGGCATTTTTAGAGCCAAGAATGCTTTAAATAATTCAGTAATTTCTGTGGTCATTATTAGTGTATTTAACATCAATAATGATAAAATTGCTTTGGTGGTAACACTGCCTAAAACCATAACTCCAGTAGTGGTGATTTGCAGAATACCCCAAGACCAAATAACCTCTCCTTCGGGACGAAATAAAGTCCCCAATAATACCACTCCAACAAAGGCAAATTCAATAATTACCCTTGAGAATAAACTAAGCCAAGAAACACGACTAATTAAGATGACAAATAATACTCCAATCCCATAAATTCCCCAACTTTTCCATTGTCCATTGGGGGTTAAAGCAATGGCAAAAACACTAATAAAAGCGCATAAAACCCGTGCTTGAACATTCAAAGAATGCCAAAGTGTGGGCGGTTGTTGTCTCTGCTGACCGAGAAAAGAATTAATGTGTAGTAACATATTGAATTTGAAAGGTAGAATTTGAAAATAGTTTCCTTCCAAATTCTACCTTTACCTTTTATGATTCTCCATCTACTGGGGGGGTGACTAATAATTTTCCGGTTCCCCAAGCGATACCAAAGGTTATAACAGTTCCGGCTAAACCAGCGAGAGGGGTTGATAAAGGACCGGGAACTCCTCGTAAGCCATATTCTTCAAAAACTGCGTGGAAGGGCAAGTTTTGTGCCGGTGCATCTTCTATGGCTTTATCTTCAAATTCTAAGTCTTGGGAGACTCTATCTAAGCCGTCGGGGTTGGAACTGGCAAAGGGAGATATTAAAACGCCTACAGCCAGAGCAACACCCATTCCGACTAGGATAAAAGAACGATTATTCTGCGTATCAGAGGGTTTATTCGTCATTTTCAGGATTCTTCTCTTGTTTTGAGTTAGTAATTTTAGCCATGAACTTTCTGTCTGGTATCCAACCTGACAGAGGAAGGACTATCGTAGATGAGATCCGGACGAGATTTCCAGATATATCCCACAGCGATCATGGTAATAAGGGCTTCTCCCACGCCGATAAGCACGTGCCAACCGATCATAGCGATCAAGGATGCAATTAGGGGAACAGTGCCTGATAAAGCTAATTGAAAGGCAGTTGCGATCGCAGCAATGACCACACTACACCAAGAAGCAACCACAGTGGCGATGGTCATACTTTTCAAGGAGCGAGGGTTTAACGAGAAACGAATTGTTCTATAGAGATAATAACCGCAAAAAGTTCCTATTAGTCCCATATTCAAGATATTTGCTCCTAAAACGGTTAAACCGCCATCTTGGAACAAAACCGCCTGGACAATAAACACCACAGTTACCACTAAGGTACCAGCCCAAGGTCCAAGGATAATACCGGCTAGGGTTCCCCCCACTAAATGGCCCGATGTCCCCCCAGGAATAGGGAAGTTGATCATTTGTGCGGCAAAAATAAAGGCTGCACAAACCCCCATCAAAGGGACTGTTTTTTCTTGGTAGTCTCTTTGTACTTTTTTGAGGGAAACAGTGATTAAAACAATGGTAATCACCCAACAAAATAAGCTAACAGAAGGGCTTAAAAAGCCATCGGGAATGTGTAGAGCCAAATAGGGCGTTAAGAGGGAATTTTGGATTATCTGTACCATAAAAACTTAACAAAAGCCTCTTTGTATTAATTTAGATTCACCCTCCTTTATAAACGTTTTTTCTGGGTTTGATAATTATTTTCACAACATTTTAAGATTTCTCATAAAGCTACTAAATGTTAAAAACAGATTAAACGGCGGGTTTGAAAGACTTTCTATTTACTTGCTTACTTTGATCCCCCCATCCCCCCTTAGTAAGGGGGGCAAACTCTATACCTTACAAATATGAGAACTGCTATAAATTTAGTAATTTTTAAGAATTTATCTTGAAGTTCTGAAATAAATCTAAACAAAAAGTCCTATTTTCTAAAGGTTAGGCACAATTACGATAGGTGTCAGTGATGGCAAACCATAGATTCAATTATAGCTAGGGAATATAAGTGGATGAAAGATTATTTCTTAAATTTTTATACAAGTAAAATATATCAAAGACTTATTTTAGGACTCTTAGCCTTATTATTAGTCTTATTTCAAGGCAGTTTTCTACAGAGTTATAGCTTAGAAACGGAAGATAATAGTCCAGGGTTTCCTGTGGTATTTGACCATATTACTCTTTTTAATGTTTATGAGTCAAATGGCTCTTTGTCAGCACAAGAAAGAGCGACTATTATCACCCGAAGATTAAACACCATTGCTAATGATAGTAATATAGAAATTACCGATGATAAATTTGATCTTGATGATCGGGGTAATGTGATTGTTATTTTATTCGACAATAAAACCTTAATCACCGTAACCGCAGACGATGCTGTAGCAGAAACAACTTCTCGTCAATACTTAGCAGAACAATATTTAAAGAGTCTCAAAAAAGCTTTGAGAGCTTATCGCAGGGAACGAGGTCATTTTTATTGGGTAATTGGGTTAATTTCTACCGGGATTAGTTTATTAATATTATTAGTAATTCTCAAAATATTTGACTTTATTTTTCCTTACATTAATTCCCACATAGAAAGATGGCAAGGAACTTTTATTCCGTCTATTAGAATCAAAAACATAGAATTGTTATCAGCAGACAAATTAACCCAAATTTTCAAGACACTGATTAAAACAGTTCGCATTATTGTTACTCTTTTTATTCTTTATAGTTTTGTTCCGTTTATTTTAGGGTTTTTCCCACAAACAAGAAAAATATCTAACGTTCTTTTTGATTATTTAATCAAGGCTGTTACCACAGTTTTAAGTGGTTTAGTTGGTTATTTGCCTAATATTTTTGTAGTGGGTGTTATTATCTATTTAACCTATTATACTTTACGATTTTTAAAATTTATTTTTAACGAAATAGAAACAGGAAATCTACACTTTACTGGTTTTTATTCTGAATGGGCGCAACCAACTTATCAACTACTTAGTTGGTTAACCATTATGTTAGCTGCTGTATTTACTTTTCCTTATTTACCAGGTTTTGATTCTCCTGCATTTAAAGGGGTTTCTGCTTTTGCCGCTCTTTTATTTACATTAGGTTCGACGGGAGTTGTTTCTAATACAGTATCGGGTTTAGTGTTGATTTATACCCGTGCTTTTCAACTGGGAGATAGAGTAAAGATTGGTGACTCTGTGGGGGATGTCCTAGAAAAAAATCTTTTAGTCACAAGAATTAGAACAGTTAAAAATGTTGTAATTACTATTCCTAACTCTGTAATTATGAATAGTAATGTTATTAACTATAGTTCTTTAAAAAGAGACTTAAAAAGTCCGTTGATTTTACATACAACTATTACCCTTGGTTATGATGTTCCTTGGCGGAAAGTTCATCAGGTGTTAATTGCGGCTGCTCAATCTACTAATTATGTCTTAAGCAGACCTTCTCCTTTTGTTTTACAAACAGCTTTAAACGATTTTTATGTGAGTTATGAAATTAATGCTTATACAAATGAATCTACAAAAATGCATGATATTTATTCACACTTACATCAAAATATTCAAGACCAATGTAACGAAGCTGATATCGAGATATTATCCCCTCATTATAGTGCCATTCGTGACGGTCATCATAATACCATCCCAGCAGAGTATTTACCCGAAAATTATACCGCTCCAGGATTTCGTTTAGATCCCGTTACTAATTTATTTAACCAGAATAATCATAATCATAATTCTGTTAATGATTCTGTTGAAAGTCATGGAAATTAATAACTATGTGATCTGTCTTATCTAGTTTTATCTTATATATGATAATCTTTCTGATAATTTTGGGTATCCTAACCAATAAGAGTTTTGAGAGGATGCCAAATGAATGATAAAGATAACTCGAACATCTCAAAGCAAAGTAATTTACATTGGACAATCAAAAAATATTTACAAACGCTGGAAAAATGGTCACGCTTTAACACTAGGAAAATTACTCATGCTAAAATACTTAACGGTTTAACAATTAAATTATCTTGAGGAATAGGTTGATTATCTTCTCTTAAACTTTCTAGATACAATTCAATAGCTTCTGTCATATTCTCAATAGCTTCTTCAAAGGTATCTCCTTGGGAATGACACCCTTTCAAAGTGGGACAAAAAGCGTGATAACCCCCCTCTGCTTCTTGTTCTAAAAGAACAGTATAATTATAAATTTGCTTGCTTGTATTACCCATAGGTTTAATTTATTGTCAACTAATCCTATCATAAACGTTTTTTGAAAAATAACTAGAGAATAAAAATAAAAAGGTGCGTTCAAAACGCACCCTAAAGTCATGCAAATAATACTTAATTAATGATGAGACTGGAGCATCATCATGGGCAAATGGGTTGTAACTGAATTAGTTAACTTAATAAATTAGTTTAACATCTTGAGGTAAAAAAAATTTATGATTAAGCTTATAAATGATAAAGAAAATTTAATTAAGCTTATAAGCATAGATTATATAATATGTAATATTGATTATTAATAGAAGTAAGTCTATATATTAAGAACGATAAGCCAAGGCAAAGCGACCGATTCCTGCTAAATCTGGTAGAGTTTGAATAGATTGATAATGACCAGATGTTTCTAATAGTTGTCTAACTGTTTCTCCTTGTCCCGCCATCATTTCCACTAAAAAAATGCCTCCTGAAACCAAATAATCAGGAGAAGTATCAATTAGATAACGAATCGCCTCTAAACCGTCATTTCCTCCGTCTAAAGCAAGTATGGGTTCATGTTCTTGCACTTCTGGTTGTAACTCGGACAATAAGGATGTGGGTATATAGGGAGGGTTAGACACCATTGCACTGACTTGTCCTTTTAACTGTTCTAAAGGAGTCCACCACGATCCTTGATAAAAGTTGATTCTATGAGAAAAACCTGCCTGAATAGCATTTTCTTGGGCAATGGTTAAGGCTTTACTGCTAGTATCTACAGCATGAATAGTTGCTTGGGGAAAACTATCCCCTAGGCCAAGGGCGATGGCACCACTTCCCGTACCGAGATCCAGCCAATGGCCAAACATTAGATCGGGGTTAGGACTCTGTTTCGCTGCCTCAACTGCAAAATCAATGATTAATTCCGTTTCAGGACGAGGAATTAAGACATCAGGGGACACTTTTAAGGAAAAACGTCGCCAGGGAGTGATACCCACTAAATATTGTAGAGGGACTCTCTGTTTAACCCGACGTTGCCATAATTCGGTTAATTTTGATAAGGGGTATTGTAGGGGAATTTGCGATCGCTCTTTAAATAACCCCAAGCGCAAGGATAAACTATCTAAGGGAGTTACGGTTTGAAGCAACCAGTCTACCTCTGAGGCAGGGATCTCAGCGGCGATCGCCTCTTGTTTGGCCCAACGATACCATTGATCTAATGTTTGTCCGGAGATAGAAAACACAGAGGCCATCTTCAATTTATTGGGGTTGATTTTGAGGATTGGAACGAATAATTTTCATCATCTCTTCAGAGGGCCAAAACCGCAAACTTCTGAGTAAAGGATTATCGTGTTTCTCCAGATTAGCAATCAAACTACTCAGAGAAATAACACTAATAGTGATACCCTGAGCAAGTTCAGGTTGGGCTTGACTAACCGTATTTATCCATTGGTCAATGGTAGCTTTTTCAAAGAAGACAGGAGCAATGTCTTGATCATCTTGTTTAATAGTCAGATAAGATTGATCCGATGCAATTTTCGCCATGTATAAGGGGACATCCCCTGGATATTTTTGACCATTTTCCGTGACAAATTGGCGAGCAATTTCTAATTCTTTTGTATTGGGAATATAATCTAGAAAAAGGCGGTTTGAGTTGCTGGAATTTTGGCGCGCAACCTCATAAATACGACCCAAGGGAAACATTTGAATGCGATAAGAATTAGCCGTTTCAGGATCTATTCGTCGTAGCTCTGTGGCAAAAGCTTCAGCTTCCCTGCGACTCATAAACACTGGAGTGACGACGCTACCATCATCTAATTGACGACCAACAGGAGAGCCTTGTTGATTAATTAAACTATAAACAGGAACTCCTGCCAAAAAATCCACAATTGCCGATTGTGGTAGAGCAACCACTGGGGTTGGTTGTATTAAACCGAGGTTACTAACAGGATTAATGAGGATACCTAATGTTAAACTCCAACGAATTATAGGTTTCATGGTATTTTTGTTGGTTGCGTAACAAATCTAAAATCTTTAGAAGATTATAACAAAATCCCCAAACCTAAATATCTGGGGATTTTTTAATGATTTTTAATTAGGGTTTGCTGAAAAAGTTTCTCCAAAATTTATGCCACTTTTGACCAAGAATTTTCTGATAAATCAATAAGTTTTAGTACATAAAAATTGTTTAAAGTATAATCAAAATTAATGAAAGGCGGTTTGATAAGTTCCCCTGTTCTATTATTAGTAAATAAGGACAAAAAAAGCGACAAAACTGCCTCAGAAGTTTAGAAAGATTGACAACTAAAAATGTAATAGCAATAGATGTAATGGAGGTTTCAGGGAGTTTTGTCATCACGAGATTTAGGCTAAATCTTCGTTTAGCTTGTCCAAACTTTCCCTCAATAGCATTACGGAAGCATTCATCGGAGTGGGCTTGTTTCTTTTCTTCTTCACTGACATTTTTCGGAGGTCTTCCTAACTTCGGACCACTGATTCTTATCCCTCTTTCCTTACACCAATTTCTGTTTTCCCTAGTTCGATAAATTTTATCTACATGGACGGATTCGGGATAATAGCCAAACGTTTCTTTATACTTTTCTACTTGTTCTTTTAAATGACAAGATTCATTGAAGTTTTCCCAACTTATTTTGTCTAGAAACACATAGTTATCTACACAGCTTACTGAGAGTTTAGCTCCAAACTCTATTGGTTTTCCTGCTTTTCCCCTCACTATTGGACGAATATGCGGTTGAGTTAAACTTACAATTCTTTGAGGAACACTCTGGGTCTTATTCTCCCACATTGACTGTTGTTGTTCATAAACTTTTTTGATAGTCTCTAGACAATTTTTCTGTCTTTTACTCAGATTTTCCAGGGAAGCCCCAGCTTGAATTAAGTCTTCTATATTTCCTAAATTTTTCTTAAGGTATTTTAACTGTTTCCCGATAGCTTTTCTTCTTTCTTGATAAGATACTTTTCGTTTTTTAGCTACTTTTAAGTATTCCTTTCTAGCAATTTTTCTAGAAATTCTCGGCTTTTTCTCAATTTTACTCTTAATGGTTTATAAAGATTATCTATTATTCTTTCTGTCTCAATTCTCGCTTGATTTAATATGCCTAAATCCGTTGGGTATTTGATGTCTGCTGGCGCACAAGTCGCATCTAAAATTAGTTTACCTTTATTTTTTATTTTTTCTCCTTTTTCTTGGAGACAATCCTTTTTTTTTACTTCTTTATCACTCTTGTCTATTTCTTTTTTTACTATTTTTTTATTGATTTTGTTTATCAATTCTCCATCAATTCTTTTCCTAAAATGAACTAGCATTGAAGATTCCAGTGGTGGCTCTTGTTGATAACAATTTAAACCTATAAAGTATTGTAGATAGGGATTTTCTCTAATCTGTTCTATAGTTTCTCTATCACTTGTTCCTAATTTTTCCTTAATAATTAATGTCCCTAATGCCATTCTAAATAGTTTGGCTGGCGCACCTTTTTCTGCTGAAAAAAGTTTAGCATATTCTTCCTCAAAATCATCCCAAGGTATCAACTCTGCCATGATTACCCAACGATTATTGGGAGACAATTTGCCCTCGAAAGGTAATTCAAATTTTTCTGGGGGCGGTAAAGGTTGCTCCTCTTTTCGATACATTTGTTCTTGACCAACAACTGGGAGGTGTTTCTACCAATTATAGCGGTTTGTAGCCGACAAAGCTGATCTTTTTTGCGATCGCGAATATGGGTGTAACCTTTTAAAGAATAGGGTTTTGCTTTTATTCAGCAAACCCTAATTAGAATTTTATTGACCTTGACTTTGCTGAGACTCGATAGCCTCTTGAATAAATTTCATAGTTTCTTGGGAAGGAACTAATTGTATCTGTTTGAGCATGGCATCGTCTTGAGTTTGCAATAAACCGATGATATTTTCCAAGGCAACTACTTCAATTTTCATGGTTGCAGCAATATCTGGCTGATCTTTCTTCATTCTTTCTGCGATCGCTTGAATAGGAGCTTTTTCAAAGAAGAAGGGTATCACCTGCTGATTGTTTTGTTCAATAGTTAGGATACTATTCTCGGGGCCTCCCCGAAGGATAAATAAGGGAACCCCTCCTTGATATTGTTGTCCATTATCCCCTAGAACTTTTTTAGCCGATTCCACTGCGCTTTGCATAGGAATATAAGCAAATTTCAAGGACTCTGTTTCTGTATTGTTGGCCAAAGCAAAACGATAAATTTCTCCCAAAGAAACTGGTTGTACCTTGACTCTGCTGCCTATTTCTGGCTGATTTTTTTGGAGTTGAGCCAAAAATCTATTGGCATCTTCTTGACTCATAAAAACCTGTGTTACTTTCTGATCTTCTAAATTAACAATCAGAGGGCCTCCGTCTTCTGTGGTGATGGTAAAAACAGGAACTCCTTGTAAGAGTTCGATCACCTCAGCTTCAGGCAGAGCTAAAACTTTGGGCATTTGCGCCGACCAAGTGCCAAGTAGGGTACTGCCTAATAGGCTAAGGGTGGCACTCCAACGGATTAATGATTTCATCATAACTAACCTCACATTATACCTGGGCTTATATACTTGTTTTGATTATAGAGTTTCACAAACTCTTTTCAGTCTAATACAACTCTTGCACAATATCACATTCAGTATAGGATTCTTTATCTCCAATGGCTAGTGCAGCTTAGCAAAAATAATCCACCAGTCACTTATGATCTTTAAAGCCCTTAAATTTCCAAACGAACGGCTTAGCAAAATGTTGATTAAAGTAATCAATAAAATTGAGAATTTTTTGGGATAGTTCTTCAGTTGAACGGACAGTAATTCTTTTGAGTAAACGCCTGACTAAGATCGAAAACCAACACTCAATTTGATTAAGCCACGATGTATGTTTAGGAATATAAACAAAGCGAATTCGATGAGATTCATCTGATAAAAAATCTGCTCTGCTGTCCATAGATTGCAAAATCCCCTCCTTTCCTTTTCTCCCCAAATCAATAGTAATTCCACAGCTTTCTGTTACTAATTTGACTAAGCTTTCCGATTTATGAGTGTTGAGTTTATCTACAATAAAAATCCATTCTGCTTTTTCATCAATCTTAATCGTTCTCTGGATATGTTCAGAAAAATCTTGTTCTGTTCTTGTCGGTCCAATAGAGGGACTAACAACTTTTCCTCTTGCCACATCCCAGTTCGCAATCAAGCTTAAAGTTCCGTGTCTTTCATATTCAAATTCGATTTTTTCTACTTGTTTAGGCTTGATTCTTTTGTTCGGAAATAATCTCTCAAGAGCTTGAATCCCTGTCATTTCATCTGTACTAATTAAATGAATTCCTTGTTCTAACAAAGTTTTAGCTTCTTTATGAAGTTCACAGATATATTTGACTTGCTTTTTAAATTTTAAGGGATCATCAATTTTGGCATTTAACCAGTAACGAACGAGATGTGGTTGTAATGTCGCTTCTTTTTAAAAAACGCCCCACACTACGGGGGGAAATCTTTTCGACAATTCCTCTTTTTATGGCTTCATCCGCCAACTCTGAAGGTGTCCAATGGCTCACTGGTCTGTCTGATTTTTCACATTCTTCACAAGCGATCGCTACAATCTGGACTACTTGTTCGACCGTAAAGGATTTTGTTGTTCCAGGTCTTGGGCGATCGCTTAAAATTCCTTTGATCAAGACCATTAATGCTTTCTCCGTTACCTGTTGTTCTTCGGCGGCACTCAGTTTTTCTCTCTCCTCAAACCATCGCGATCGCCACTGACGCACTTGTACTCGGTCTAATTCTAATCTTCGACTAATCGAACTATTGCTCTCTCCTGATGCTGCGGCTAAGATTAGCTTGGCTCGTCTAACAAGGCGATAGGGGTTTGTTGTCCCTCTCACTATTTGTTGGAGTACTGTTTTCTGTAGGTTGGAGAGGTTAATTGGCAATGCTTTTATCATGGACATCAACTTCGAGATTCTTCCGTTAGTTTCATTGAAACACATTGTCGTGGCTAGTCACGAAAGTTTCTGTAAAAATCTGGTGGATTACTTTCGCCAAGCTGCACTAGGGATTGAGAAGAGTTTGTTCCCTCTTGTTTCTTGTGTTACCGAATCACCCAACTATTTATAAGTTGGGGATTATCCAGAGGATTTTTTTAACAGTTATTTCATGATTCTAACAGCTATGGTACTGGTATTAAAGTTATAATCTTTCCCTTCTAACTCAATTAATGTACCGATTTTAACTTTTTGCTGCCCAACAACTGCACCAGTATCGGTAATTTGTGCATTTCCTCTTAATGTTAGAATCATATCTTTGAAATAAACAACTTCTGGTCTAGGATCAGGAAGTGCCTTAACAGATCCATCTGGTTGAGGAACAACAGTGGTTCTAGGGAGGGGTCTGATCTCCTTAATCTCGAACTCCCCAGAAGGTTGATTACGGATAACAATATTCGTCTTTTTAGTCTCACTAAACTCGTTGATCAGTGCCTCAGGGTTGCTCACTCCTAAACCCCGTACAATCACATCTACTTCGATGGGTTTATTGGCAACTTGAGCAATGGTACTGGTTCCGGACTTACCAGGAACCACGAAAATACCGACAATGACCAAAAATATTGCTAATGCAGCCCCTAAGTCTAGGATGCTGATTTTTCCCCATAAACGGCCTTTAGAATCTAATAGTTTCATAAATATACTTCGGTTTGTGTGAAAAGTAGGGTTATAACAAAATAGTTAACTGTCTTGCTCCTTTGGGGGGAAAACAAATTCCAGCAATTCTATCATAGTTTTTACCCATCGCATAAGCATGACGGTGGTTTAGGTCAAAAGTATCCCGAAATACGGCTATAGCACTTCTCATACTTGTGAGGTACAGAGTTTTCTAGTTTTAGGAGTTCGGAGTTCGGAGTTCGGAGTTCGGAGTTTGGAGGCTCGATATTAGGTGTACATATTGAGTCCGAGAAACGCTATAAATTGTTATCCTAAACATAAATACTTGAATTTATTAGAAGGAAAAAAATGTATGAATTATCTTAAATTAGTGTTTTCTACTGGTATTTTATCCATAGTTTTACCTTGTAGTTTTCCTGGCATAGCTCAAGAAGTTGATGTTACTATAACTACCATAGAAATTGCTCAAAACAGAGAGCCAGAAACCTATGTCAAGGTTCAAGATATGAATAGTTTAGTCATGCAAATCAACGAAGGAGAATATCAATTTCGAGGGATATTAAGACGCATAGGATCTAAAGAATTTATCGGCAACGATCGTCAGTCTCGTGTTGTGTTTAACCCTTATGATGGTCACATAATGGTATTTAGTGTTGCTACGGGAACAGAATTTTATAACTATTATATTGATCCCGTTTCTGGTGTGGGAGAAGATCCGGATACTATGTGTGATCCCGAAACAGAACCCTGTTAAATGCCATGATAGAATTGTAACTGTTATCCCTGTTTCCAGCTAATCCTAAATCTATGCAAACTCAAAATACCCCTCATACCACTTCTTCCGCAATTATTTCTCCCTTTTCTGATAGAACTTCTACGGTTACTCGTACTACTAAAGAAACCGATGTGCAAGTTAGTTTAAATTTAGATGGTCAAGGAAATTGTACAGTAGAAACAGGTGTTCCTTTCCTTGATCATATGTTACATCAAATCTCTTCTCATGGCTTAATTGACCTAGAAGTTAAGGCAACGGGAGACATAGAAATTGATGATCATCACACCAATGAAGATGTAGGAATAACTTTAGGCCAAGCATTAGGAAAAGCTTTAGGCGATCGCAAAGGAATTGTTCGCTTTGGCCATTTTTTAGCCCCTTTAGATGAAGCATTAATTCAAGTTGCTTTGGACTTTTCAGGCAGACCCCATTTAAGTTATGGTCTACAAATTCCCACCGAAAGAGTCGGGACTTATGATACACAATTAGTCAGAGAATTTTTTGTTGCTATTGTTAACCATAGTCAGATGACTTTACATATTAAACAACTGGATGGTATCAACTCTCATCATATCATAGAAGCTACTTTCAAAGCCTTTGCTAGATCCATGAGAATGGCCTTAGAAATTGATCCCCGTCGCGCCCACTCTATCCCTAGTTCTAAAGGGGTTTTGATGACATAATTCGTAAGGGTTTAGTAATTGGAATTAATATTATTAAACCCCTACAAGTTATTGAATTAATTATCTTCAAATCATGTAAACTGGCAAAAATCACTTATTTTTTCTTAAGAATATTATTATGCTTTTCAAGCTATAATAATATGTAATATATGCTCAAATTTATTTTTCAGGATAGATAATTGCCTCTAAAACCTTGAGTTTAAAAGCAAATTGTTTTTTTATAAATTTGTAACTTTGAATAACAAAAAAACTTGTGACTTCTAACTTGTGACTTCTAACTTCTGACTATGTTACCCATTAGAGACTGTGTTCAACAAACCCCTGGTTATGTTCCTGGGGAACAACCCCAAACCACGGATTATATTAAACTCAATACCAATGAAAATCCTTATGCTCCTCCTGATGAGATATTTAATAATTTAGAAGAAGAATTAAAGAAAGTTAGACTATATCCCGATCCAGTTTCCACTAAACTACGTAAAGCAGCAGGTGAAGTATTTGGCTTCTCTCATGAGCAAGTTTTAGCTGGCAATGGGTCAGATGATATCTTAAATATTGCCCTAAGAACTTTTGTTAATCCTGGGGAAAACGTGGCTTTTTTAGACCCCACATACTCCTTATATGAAACCATTGCCAAGGTACATGGGGCTAATATTCAGACCATTGCTACTAATACAAATTTTGAGTTAGATGGCCCTTTGATTTGTCCAGAGGCTAAACTAATTTTTGTAGCTTCTCCTAACCCTCCCCTCGGTAAACATTTAAACCGTCAATATCTAAAAGAAACCTGTGAGCAAGCAGCAGGTATTGTCTTAATTGATGAAGCTTATGTTGACTTTTCTGACGAAAATCACTGGGAGTTTATTCAACAATACGATAATGTGATTGTTTCCCGTACAATGTCAAAAAGCTATAGTTTAGCAGGAATGCGAGTGGGTTTGGGTGTTAGTTCCCGATCAATTATTGAACAAATGAATAAGGTTAGAGACTCTTATAATTTAGATAGAATTGCTCAGACTTTGGCTACTAATTGTTTTCAATTTCAAGACTATTTTCAAAGCATTTGGCAAAAGGTTAGAAACACTCGTAACCGTTTAACTGAATCTCTAATAAACTTAGATTTCTTAGTATGTGATTCTGATGCAAATTTTGTTCTTGCTTCTCCTCAGTGGATAGAAGCATCGCAACTATATACGAAACTAAAAGAGAGAAAAGTATTAGTTAGGTATTTTAAACATCCTCGTATTAGTAACTATGTTAGGATTACAGTGGGAACAGATGCAGAAATTGACCGTTTATTAGAAGTTATTGAACAGCTAAAAAATGAAGGATGAAACCTTAGACTTACGAGTAAACTTAGCTAATAGATTAGCTGATCTGTCAGGGAACATTATTAAACAATATTTTCGTCAAAGTAATCTAGAGTCAGAAACGAAAATAACCGAAGTTTCTTCTATGGTTACTATTGCCGATCGCCTAGCAGAAAACGCCATGGTGGATCTGATTAAAAAAGAATGTCCTGAAGATGGAATCATTCGGGAAGAAGGAGAAAATATTAACTCAAAAAATGGTTATGCTTGGGTACTCGATCCCATTGATGGAACCTCTTCTTTTGTCAAAGGTTTACCTATTTTTGGTACATTGATCGGTTTAGTCGACCTCAATAATAACTTACCTTTGTTGGGTTGTGTTAATCAACCTATCTTGCAAGAAAGATGGTTAGGAATAACAGGAAAACCTAGTTTATTTAATAATAAGATTATCAATAATCCCTACAAAAATAACCATGATTATCCCCTAGCAGAAGTGTGTCTTACTTCTACCACTCCCCTGATGTTTATTACTCCTCGTCAACAAGCGATCGCCTCTCGTTTACAAAAGGTGTGTCGTCGCACTGCTTTCGGGGGAGATTGTTATAATTATGTATCATTGGCTATGGGGTGGACTGCTATGCCTATGATTGTTTTAGAATCAGATTTAAAATACTACGATTTTTGTGCCTTAATTCCTATAATAGAGGGGGTAGGTGGAATAATCACAGACTGGGCAGGAAATGCCCTTAATAGCAATTCTACAGAAGTTTTGGCTGCTTCTAACCAAAACTTACATCAACAAGCTCTAAAGGTTATTTTGAGTCAAGGTTGAGTAAGAGTTGTTGGGTTTATTTAATTGTAAATGTTTAAATTTTTATGTGTTAGTTAATTAACTTATTATCCAAAACCTTTCTTTTTCTTTAAATAACCTTTAGATTTTAAAGCCTTAGTAAACTATATGACAAGTGAGTTTCACTTATATCCTACTGGATAACTCACTGTTAAAAGACTAGCACAAAAAAGATGGGAGCTTTGCTCTGTCCGTCTTTTTCTGTAAATGCTGCCTACTTGAAACTTTTGTCCCCCTAAAGGAGTCGTAAACTGTATAAACTAGATAGATTAGGCATTTAGTTTAACCTTCCCTTAAATTATCATCATTGCGCCTATGGTTCATGTTAAGCGCATCGAATTATCTCATTTTAAGTCCTTTGGTGGCACCACTGCCATTCCTTTTTTACCTGGGTTTACGGTGGTATCGGGTCCCAATGGATCGGGTAAATCTAATATACTCGATGCTTTGTTATTCTGTCTCGGTTTGGCTACTTCTAAGGGAATGCGTGCCGAAAGATTACCAGATTTAATTAATCACAATCATAGCAGTAATCGTAAAACACAGGAAGCTTCTATTTCTGTCACTTTTGATGTTTCAGATTTAACAGATTTAGCAGAATTTAGTCGAGATAATCCTCCTATTACTAAGATAGCATTAACAGAAGAAAATAGCAATAATGGCAATGGTCATCATGTTGAAGAAGTTAATAATGAAAATGGTTTAATCGCCAGTAGTGAATGGACTATAACCCGACGGTTAAGAGTTACCAAGGGGGGTAGTTATTCCTCTACTTATTATATCAATGAGCAACCTTGTAATGTTAGTCAACTTCATGAACAGTTAAACCGTTTGAGAATTTATCCCGAAGGATATAATGTGGTTTTGCAAGGGGATGTGACTCGCATTATTAGTATGAATGGGAAAGAAAGAAGAAATATTATTGATGAATTAGCTGGCGTTGCAGAATTTGACCGTAAAATAGAAAAAACAAAAGAAACCCTGGAAGGAGTTCGGGAAAGGGAAGAACGTTGTCAGATTATTGAAACAGAGTTAAAACGGTCTTTAGAAAGGTTAGCTGCTGATAAAATTAAAGCAGAAAAATATCAAAAATTGAAACTACAAATTCATGAAAAGCAAGGATGGGAAACTGTCTTGCTTTGGAAGTTATTACAGCAAAAAATATCCCGTCTTCAAACTCAAATCACTACCGGGGAACAGGAAGAACAAAAACTTAATCAAGCTATCCATGAACTGGCTGTAAAAATAAAAGAAAATGCTACTAAACTAGAAGAATTAAACCGTCAGGTCAAAGCATTAGGAGAAGATGAACAGTTAACCGTTGCTTCTCAACTTGCTACCCAAAAAGCACAACGAAATCAAAGACAACAACGACAACAAGAATTAGATAATTTAATTATACAAACTGAAAAAGAAATCAGTGATACTGAAACAATTATTAACCAACAAAAACAAACTTTATCCCAACTAACTCAGAATAGTAACAGTTTACAACAAGAAACTTTACCTCTTTTAAAAGAACAAAGAGATCGCACTTATCAAACCCTAGAAATGGTCAGGCAACAGGCCGCCGCAGTTGCAGAAGCTTCTGATGCTTGGGTACAAGAACAAGCAAAATTGAGCCGTCAAATTTCTACCTTACAGGATACATTAAATCCTCAATTAACCCAACAGGCACAGTTAACGGAACGTTCTCAACAGTTACAAAATAATATAGAAGATGAAAGCCAACAACTAGCAAATATTGAAACAGAATTAAACAGCCAGCAACAAGAATTACAACAATTATCTATACCTCACGAAGAAAAAATACAGCAACTTGCTCAACAATTAGCCACCGCAGAACAAGATCAAAGTATCCTCGAAGAAACCCAAACTCGTTTAGATAAAGAATATCGAGAAAAACAAAGACAATTAGATCGTTTAGAAGCCTCTCAACAAGCACAAAGAGAAGCTCAGGGAACCTACGCAACCCAACTGATTCTAAGTTCTGATTTGCCTGGAGTTTGCGGTTTAGTGGCACAATTAGGGCAGGTTAAACCAACTTATCAATTAGCCCTAGAAATTGCTGCCGGAGCAAGATTAGGTCATGTGGTAGTCGAAGACGATACCATAGCTGCTGCTGGAATTAAGCTCTTAAAACAGGCTAAAGCAGGACGAGCAACATTTTTACCCTTAACAAAAATTCGACCCTATCGTGGACAAAATAATCAGAGTTTAAGCTATACACAAGGGTTTATTGATATGGCAGTTAACTTAGTGCTTTGTCGTCCTGAACATGAAAAAATATTTTCTTATGTTTTCGGCAATACTGTTGTTTTTGAAACCTTAAATGATGCCAAATCTCACTTAGGAAAACAACGTATAGTTACCCTGGATGGCGACTTATTAGAAACCAGTGGAGCGATGACAGGAGGAAGTCGCCCCAAACGTTCCTCTATTCGTTTTGGAACTTTAGTACAAGGAGAATCTCATGAAATTAAATCCCTAAAACAAAGATTAACTGATTTAGAAGAGTTATTATCTCGTAACCAAGAAAAATTACAACAAAAATCAGAACAAATTAAACAACTATCTCATGAGTTAACCAAAGCAAGACAAAGTGGAAGAGAACAACAATTAAAACGCCAACAGTTAGAAAAAGAAATTCAAAGATTGAAGGGACAACAAGAAAAGTTAAGCTTACAATTATCTCGTCATAAACAAGAATCAGAAACCTTAGACCATAAATTAACAATTATTGCTGCTGAAATCCCCCCATTAACTATAGAATTACAACAAAAACAAGATAGACTTAAACAGTTAGAAGAATCTCATAGTCATAGCGAATGGCAAGAAATTCAAACCTTGATCAAAAGTCAAGAAATTCAACTACAAGAAAGGGAAAAAGAACTACGTCAAACGGAAAATAAACAACAAGATATTAACCGTACATTGTCCTCTTTAGAAGAAAAAATCAAAGAGAATCAAGGTAAAATAGATGCACATAAAGAGCAAATTGTCAAGCTAGAAAATGAGAAAATTGATATTAATAAGCAGTTAGAAACAATTAACGATAAAGTCAGTAAACTAGAATTTTTGTTTCAAGAGTTAACCCAAAAATTAGGGGAAACTAAAAAAGAAAGGGATTTAACAGAGGAAAAATTAACGACAATCAAAAAAAATCATCAACAAAAAATTTGGAATTTAGAGAAATTAGAAACTACTCAACAGGAAAGAAAGGAATCTCTAATAACATTAAACGAAGAACAAGAAAGCCAACAAAATGAATTACCCGATCCCTTACCAGAAGTCCCCTTACTCTCAGAAATTGATGAAACTACCACAGACTTAACCCCTCATATTGAACAACTACAAAAAGATATTCGCAACGGACAAAAACGCTTAGAAGCAATGGAACCAGTTAATATGTTAGCCTTGGAAGAACATGAAAAAACCCAAGAAAGATTAAACGAACTAACAGAAAAATTAACCACTATTCAAGGAGAAAGAACAGAATTATTATTGAGGATAGAAAACTTTACTACCCTAAGATTTAGGTCATTTAAAGAATCCTTTGACGCTGTTAATGAGAACTTTAAAAACATTTTTGCTACCCTCTCCCAAGGGGATGGCTATCTGAAATTAGAAAACGAAGAAGATCCCTTTCAAGGTGGCTTAAATCTCGTTGCACACCCCAAAGGAAAACCAGTACAACGCTTAAGTTCCATGTCAGGGGGAGAAAAATCATTAACCGCTTTAAGCTTTATTTTTGCCCTACAAAGATATCGCCCTTCTCCATTTTATGCCTTCGATGAAGTAGATATGTTTTTAGACGGGGCCAATGTAGAAAGACTCTCAAAAATGATTCAACAACAGGCACAACAAGCACAGTTTATTGTTGTTAGTTTACGCCGTCCCATGATCGAAGCCTCCCAAAGAACCATCGGTGTAACCCAAGCAAGAGGTGCTTATACTCAGGTTTTAGGTATCAAACTTTAATTTGTTAAATTAAGAGAGGAAATAACATAACTCCCAAAGTCACCATCATGGCTGAAGATAAAAACAACAGAAACGATAATGATTGGATTAAACAGCTAGTCCTCATGGGGATTGGTACAACCTCACTAGCTGCGGAAAAATTAAAAGAAGTCAGCGAAGAATGGGTCAAAGAAGGTAAAATTAACCCAGATCAGGCACAAGGTTTCGTTGACGATATCATGAACCAGATCAAAACAGGACAAGGTAACTTTGAGAACAACATGGAACGTGAATTACGTAATATGTTGCAAGACTTAGGGGTTCCCCGTCAAACCGAAGTCGATGAGTTACGTGGAAGAATCGATCGCCTAGAAAGACAACTTAGGGACTTAGAAAACAAATTATGGCGTTAAAAACAGTTAGTAAAGGAAAACATCGATCCATGCGCGAAATTTTGCTTAGTTTCGGGGTTATTGCCGGTTTTAGTTTATTGTTACTACTTAATTCTATTTTTGGTAACTCCAGCAAACAAACGGCGATCGCCTCGGAAAATTCCCCCAACATCACCCAAGACACACTAATGGCTTTAAATATTAATAACAGAGAAATCACCCAAGAAGAGATAGACAACGCCGTTACCACTGAGTCTGGACTCAAATACATTGATCTTAAAGAAGGGGACGGAGAGAGTCCGCAAAAGGGACAAACGGTTACGGTAGATTACACCGGAACTCTAGAAAATGGCAAAAAGTTCGATAGTTCCCGCGATCGCAAGCAACCCTTTTCCTTTAAAATTGGCGTGGGACAAGTGATCAAAGGATGGGATGAAGGAGTTGCTTCTATGAAAGTTGGAGGCCAACGCATCTTGATTATTCCCCCTGAGTTGGGTTATGGTTCCCGAGGGGCCGGTGGTGTAATTCCTGGCAATGCAACCTTAATTTTTGATGTGGAATTATTAGGGACTAAATAGTTCAAAAGTTCTCAGTGATCAGTTATTGATCACTGCTAACTGGTAACATCATTGTCTTTAGAAGTACCCAATAAGAAAAATACCTTGAAAAATAGGCCCTAACAACAGGTACTATTACACCACTCGCTTTTCCTGATGTCAAAATTTCTGTTGAGCAACTTTTGCCTATTTAAGATCATATTTATATAAAAAAATTATCCGTTTTGACTCTCCACTAAAGCTACACCATGAGACGTACCTAAACGGGTTGCACCTGCTTCTATTAAAGCATAAGCTTGGTCTAAAGTTTTGATTCCTCCTGATGCTTTAATCCCCACTCTACCCTCAGCTATTTTACTCAGAAAACGGACATCAGCTACCGTCGCCCCCCCAAACCATCCGCTACTGGTTTTCAGATAGTTTGCCCCTGCATCCATAGAGATTTCTGCTGCTAATTGTTTTTCTGTCTCTGTTAATAAATTGGTTTCTAAAATCACTTTAATCGTTTGGTCTGTCGCTTCACAAATAGCTGAAATTTCGTTATAAATAGCCTCAGAATTTCCAGCTTTTAAGAACCCTAAATTAAGCATAATATCCAATTCAGTGGCACCATTTTCCGTTGCTTCTTGGGCTTCATAAAGTTTAGTAGATGAAGTATTTGCCCCTGTAGGAAAACCAATAACAGTACAAACAGTAATCTTTTTATCATGAACTAATTTAACCGTTTGAGAGACAGCACTAGGGTAAACACAAATTGTCGGAAAGCCAAAATGTTGAGCTTGTTTACAACATTCTTCTACATCTTCTGGGGTAGCAGTTGGGTTGAGTAGTGAATGATCAATATAAGTAGCAATATCAATAGTTACATCTTTTTCTATCATCTCAATTTTCCTTGATTTAAGTTGATTTGTGATAAATTTTAAACCATCAAAACTTTAATCAGTAAAAAGCTTGGTTTTTTTTTATTTTTAAGCAGGTTTCAAGATTGATTTTTCTCTACAAAAAGTTAGATGATGTCAATAGTAAAATTACACAAAAGAAATAAACAAATATCAATAATACCTGCTTGATTTTTTGGAACTCATTATTTATAAATTTCGTCATCACTACTATAACAGGCTATTATCCAACTTATTTTATGGATATCAACCATGAAATCATCAATTATTGCCCTTTTAGGATTGCTTAGTCCCTTTCTGTTTAACCCAGAAGTTAAAGCAGCTAACCCTGATCATATTCAACAGTTATTATCCACTAGAGAATGTCAAGGTTGCGACTTATCTGGCGCTGATCTTACGGCGGCTCATTTAATCGGTGTAGACCTCAGAGATGCTAACCTAAAGGGGGCTAATTTAACCGAAGCCAACCTCGAAGGAGCAGACTTAACAGGAGCCAACCTCGAAGGAGCTAATCTTACTGCTTCTATGCTAACAAATGCTACTCTTAATGATAGCATTCTTGACAACGTTAACCTCAGTAAAGCCATGGTATATGATGTTGATGTGTCTGGTGCTTCTATGATGGCTTTAATCATTGATGAAGCAGAGATTTTTCACACAGGAATTAGTATAGGAGGAGAATCACCTAAATAGTTATTTAATCTATTTAGAGTGTTTGTTTTCTATATCTTATCGAAAATATTTGGGACTAAAACCCCGCCTTTTAACGCGCATAGTTTTTGAAGCAGAACATAAATCTATGTTTCTTTCAACAACTTCTGTACGATAGTGCCGGAACGTAGTGAGGAACTTCTGACTTCTGACTTCTGACTTCTGACTTCTGACTTCGTTAACTCCTCCACATTTTTTAATAGTTTGTTGAAATTATAAGCTTGATGGTTTATCATGATATAACTTATCATGATATCATAATATATTTTTTTATGTTAGTTGAACAAAATCAGATAACTACAGGATTAAATACCGGAACATTAAAGCGAGTCCACCATATTGCTTTAAACGTCAAAGATATGACAGTTTCTCGTCACTTTTATGGTGAAATATTGGGACTCCATGAGTTAACAGGGGATGAAGTTCCCAGTACCCTCAAAGAGTTGGTTGCTCAAGGGAAAGTTGCGAATTTTGTTACCCCCGATGGACTGGTATTAGACTTATTTTGGGAACCTGATTTATTCCCTCCGAATGCCGATCCTAAACAACAGTTTACCAGAGCAAATCATTTAGCCTTTCATATCGATGCTGACTTATTTGATCATGCCCTAGAAGTATTAAAAAATCATCAGGTTATAATTGATCACGGGCCCGTTAGTCGTCCCACAGGGAGAGGTATTTATTTTTATGATCCCGATGGTTTTATAGTAGAAATACGCTGTGATAATATCTCCTAATAAATCTCTAGCTGTCATTCCGAAGGACGAGAAATATCTTTTAACAATTAATAATAAATAACTGTCATTCCGAAGTACGAGGAATCTCTTTTACCTTATAATAGTAATGGTAAAAGCTTTAGTTGACTATTTAATTCAAACCTAAGATAAATTTAAGAGATAAACTAACTAGAATTGACTGTAATATTAACAAGAGCAAGATCCCTACTAGAGCAAGCCAAAAATACCGTCTAATTAGGGTTTGCTGAATAAAAGCAAAACCCTATTCTTTAAAAGGTTACACCCATATTCGCGATCGCAAAAAAGATCAGCTTTGTCGGCTACAAACCGCTATAATTGGTAGAAACACCTCCCAGTTGTTGGTCAAGAACAAATGTATCGAAAAGAGGAGCAACCTTTACCGCCCCCAGAAAAATTTGAATTACCTTTCGAGGGCAAATTGTCCCCCAATAATCGTTGGGTAATCATGGCAGAGTTGATACCTTGGGATGATTTTGAGGAAGAATATGCTAAACTTTTTTCAGCAGAAGAAGGTGCGCCAGCCAAACTATTTAGAATGGCATTAGGGACATTAATTATTAAGGAAAAATTAGGAACAAGTGATAGAGAAACTATAGAACAGATTAGAGAAAATCCCTATCTACAATACTTTATAGGTTTAAATTGTTATCAACAAGAGCCACCACTGGAATCTTCAATGCTAGTTCATTTTAGGAAAAGAATTGATGGAGAATTGATAAACAAAATCAATAAAAAAATAGTAAAAAGAGAAATAGACAAGAGTGATAAAGAAGTAAAAAAAAAGGATTGTCTCCAAGAAAAAGGAGAAAAAAGCCGAGAACTTCTAGAAAAATTGCTAGAAAGGAATACTTAAAAGTAGCTAAAAAACGAAAAGTATCTTATCAAGAAAGAAGAAAAGCTATCGGGAAACAGTTAAAATACCTTAAGAAAAATTTAGGAAATATAGAAGACTTAATTCAAGCTGGGGCTTCCCTGGAAAATCTGAGTAAAAGACAGAAAAATTGTCTAGAGACTATCAAAAAAGTTTATGAACAACAACAGTCAATGTGGGAGAATAAGACCCAGAGTGTTCCTCAAAGAATTGTAAGTTTAACTCAACCGCATATTCGTCCAATAGTGAGGGGAAAAGCAGGAAAACCAATAGAGTTTGGAGCTAAACTCTCAGTAAGCTGTGTAGATAACTATGTGTTTCTATACAAAATAAGTTGGGAAAACTTCAATGAATCTTGTCATTTAAAAGAACAAGTAGAAAAGTATAAAGAAACGTTTGGCTATTATCCCGAATCCGTCCATGTAGATAAAATTTATCGAACTAGGGAAAAAAGAAATTGGTGTAAGGAAAGAGGGATAAGAATCAGTGGTCCGAAGTTAGGAAGACCTCCGAAAAATGTCAGTGAAGAAGAAAAGAAACAAGCCCACTCCGATGAATGCTTCCGTAATGCTATTGAGGGAAAGTTTGGACAAGCTAAACGAAGATTTAGCCTAAATCTCGTGATGACAAAACTCCCTGAAACCTCCATTACATCTATTGCTATTACATTTTTAGTTGTCAATCTTTCTAAACTTCTGAGGCAGTTTTTGTCGCTTTTTTTGTCCTTATTTACTAATAATAGAACAGGGGAACTCACCAAACCGCCTTTCATTAATTTTGATTATACTTTAAACAATTTTTATGTACTAAAACTTATTGATTTGTCAGAAAATTCTTGGTCAAAAGTGGCATAAATTTTGGAGAAACTTTTTCAGCAAACCCTAATTAAAGCGATAAACCCTTTAACTACGGCTCTGGCAATAGTTTGCTCTAACCCCTCATTCGTCATCACCTTATGGATGATTTTTTCCACTTCATTATCAACCTTTCTAGCGAGGGATCTTCTACGCTTCTTTTCGAGAGAGTCCATAATAATTAGTTAGTCAGTAGTCTTGCTTTTCTATACTATCCTTGATATCATTTAAGTCAATATAACGATCAGTTGCATTGCGTAATTCCCTAGCGATCATACCTTCTGTAGAAACAACAGTAATATGGGTATTCTTTGATCTCAATAACTCGATCGCCCGTTCAAAATCTCCGTCCCCACTAAATAGAATAACCCGATCATACTGATCCACAGTGTTAAACATATCCACGACAATTTCAATATCCAGGTTTGCTTTTTGGGAGTATCTTCCCGAGGTATCATCGTAGTATTCCTTTAAAATTTTTGTTCTTACTGTATATCCCAAACTAATCAAAGCATCACGGAAACCCCTTTGATCCTGAGAATCTTTTAAACCGGTGTACCAAAAAGCATTAATTAAAGAAACGTGGGGATCATTGGTAAAATAGTTTAAAACTCGCCTGGGATCAAAAAACCAACCATTTTTTTGCTGAGCATAAAACATATTATTCCCATCAACAAATATAGAAAGACGCTCTTTCTGACATAGACAACTATTCGTAGCATCCATAAAATTGAGACCTAAGTATAAATAAAAATAAAGAATAGATAAGTAGCTTAATTGTTTAGATTAGTAAGGTTACTTAACTAAAATTTTACCTTAAAAGTTTACCAGTTTCTAGGAAGGATTGTATTTAAGTGAATCTAGGAGATTATCTTTCACCTAAGTAGGAACACCAATCACTCCAACCCCTAGGATACAATTTTGCTCCTTTTATCCCTACTGATTCCAGAGAAAGAAGATTGACACAAGCGGTAACTCCCGAACCGCAATAGAGAATTATCTCCTCAGAACCTTCAAAATTAGCCCACAAGCCCCTTTGTTGCGGTTGAGGTTTGATATAACCTTCTTGGTTGCTAACGTCCTTCCAGGGGGAATTAACCGCCCCTGGAATATGACCTGCGATCAGGTCGATCGGTTCCCTTTTCCCTTCATAGCGATCGCCGTCTCGTGAATCGATTACAATAACCTTGGCTGAGTCTTTGCGTTGTTTGAGGGCTTCAATATCTACGAGCCAATGATCATGGGGTTGGGGTAGGAAATTCCCTGATTTTAGGGATGGAGTGCTACTATCCAGGGGATAATTATTGCTTTGCCAACCTGTCCAACCTCCATCTAAAACGGCTACTTTTTCATGGCCAAAGTAAGGTAATAACCACCATAAACGGGCGGCAAAAGCAAAGCGGAGATCATCGTAAGCAATAACTAAAGTTTCCCCCAATGTAATCCCCATAGACTCTAATTTTTTAGCAAAAGTAGAGGGATCGGGCAAAGGGTGACGGCCACCGTGGGTGGTAACGGGAGCAGATAAATCTTGATCTAAGTTTAAATAATAAGCTCCTGGGATATGATTGATTAGATATTGTTCATATCCCCAGTTAGGACCTCCTAGACGGAAGCGACAATCAATAATAACAAGGTTAGGATTAGAAAGTTGACCAGCGAGCCATTCACTGGAAATAGTAGGGTTAATATTAGACATAATAATATTCTATCCCGACGAGCTTAGGGAAGGGAAAATTTTTTGATTATTAACAGGCAGTTGCGCTCATCGTTTTTGCGCTCATAACTTAATTGAGCAGATATTTTTTGTAAGATAGGTAGTCCTTGGCCATGACCAGCAAAACGGTTATCCTTATCAGCATTAGCTTCCAGAAATGCCTGTAAGTCAAAAAATGGTCCAAAGTCCCAAATCCTCATTTCTAAGCTATCAGACCTTAATTTAATTTCAATTTCCACAAAGATATCCCCAGAAATATCCTTATGAGCGTGACGCACCGCATTTGTAAAACCTTCTGCTAAAGCTAGTTGACAGTGCAGCCAATCTTTTTTTGGTATCCAAGCTTGATTTAGTTGATCAAAGTAACCTAAAACCTCGTCCAATGCTTTTAGGTCGCTATTTACTTTAAAGGAAATCTCTCGGAGGACGCTCAATGATTCAAAGCCTCTACAATCAACTATAGTTGAGACAGATAGAATAGGAATCACATATCCCTATCATAATCATAATAACTAGCTCTAGTTTACCCTAACTTCTACAATAGTAGTTAAGTTGCTGTTGAATTCCCCTGAAATCTTTTGGCTCAATTCTTGCTCAAACTCCTCATAACTGTCAATTATGGTTCAAATCTTATTGATTGATGATGATTCCACTATTCGCTTGCTCTTAGAGAGAACCCTCAAACGTCAGGGTTATGATGTGGTTTGCGCTGGCAATGGAGAAGAAGGGTTAGTTAAGGCCAAGGAGTTACACCCAGCGATGATTATTTGTGATTGGGTGATGCCGGGGGTAAGTGGGTTGCAAGTGTGTCGTCAGGTGAAGAGTCTTCCTGATTTAGCCACCACTTTTTTTATTTTACTGACTTCTCTGGGATCGGTGGAAGATCGGGTCAAGGGTTTGGATGCCGGAGCCGATGATTTTCTCTGTAAACCCATCGAAATGAACGAGTTTATTGCTAGGATTAGGGCAGGTTTAAGGCTACATCAATTGAGTCAAGATTTAACGGAACAAAAGCAACTTTTAGAAGCAGAATTGGCCGAAGCAGCGGAATATGTTAGCTCTATTTTACCAACACCCCTCAAACATAATTGGGGTTTGCTGAAAAAGTTTCTCCAAAATTTATGCCACTTTTGACCAAGAATTTTCTGACAAATCAATAAGTTTTAGTACATAAAAATTGTTTAAAGTATAATCAAAATTAATGAAAGGCGGCTTGATGAGTTCCCCTGTTCTATTATTAGTAAATAAGGACAAAAAAAGCGACAAAAACTGCCTCAGAAGTTTAGAAAGATTGACAACTAAAAATGTAATAGCAATAGATGTAATGGAGGTTTCAGGGAGTTTTGTCATCACGAGATTTAGGCTAAATCTTCGTTTAGCTTGTCCAAACTTTCCCTCAATAGCATTACGGAAGCATTCATCGGAGTGGGCTTGTTTCTTTTCTTCTTCACTGACATTTTTCGGAGGTCTTCCTAACTTCGGACCACTGATTCTTATCCCTCTTTCCTTACACCAATTTCTGTTTTCCCTAGTTCGATAAATTTTATCTACATGGACGGATTCGGGATAATAGCCAAACGTTTCTTTATACTTTTCTACTTGTTCTTTTAAATGACAAGATTCATTGAAGTTTTCCCAACTTATTTTGTATAGAAACACATAGTTATCTACACAGCTTACTGAGAGTTTAGCTCCAAACTCTATTGGTTTTCCTGCTTTTCCCCTCACTATTGGACGAATATGCGGTTGAGTTAAACTTACAATTCTTTGAGGAACACTCTGGGTCTTATTCTCCCACATTGACTGTTGTTGTTCATAAACTTTTTTGATAGTCTCTAGACAATTTTTCTGTCTTTTACTCAGATTTTCCAGGGAAGCCCCAGCTTGAATTAAGTCTTCTATATTTCCTAAATTTTTCTTAAGGTATTTTAACTGTTTCCCGATAGCTTTTCTTCTTTCTTGATAAGATACTTTTCGTTTTTTAGCTACTTTTAAGTATTCCTTTCTAGCAATTTTTCTAGAAGTTCTCGGCTTTTTTCTCAATTTTACTCTTAATGGTTTATAAAGATTATCTATTATTCTTTCTGTCTCAATTTTGGCTTGATTTAATATGCCTAAATCCGTTGGGTATTTGATGTCTGCTGGCGCACAAGTCGCATCTAAAATTAGTTTACCTTTATTTTTTATTTTTTCTCCTTTTTCTTGGAGACAATCCTTTTTTTTTACTTCTTTATCACTCTTGTCTATTTCTCTTTTTACTATTTTTTTATTGATTTTGTTTATCAATTCTCCATCAATTCTTTTCCTAAAATAAACTAGCATTGAAGATTCCAGTGGTGGCTCTTGTTGATAACAATTTAAACCTATAAAGTATTGTAGATAGGGATTTTCTCTAATCTGTTCTATAGTTTCTCTATCACTTGTTCCTAATTTTTCCTTAATAATTAATGTCCCTAATGCCATTCTAAATAGTTTGGCTGGCGCACCTTTTTCTGCTGAAAAAAGTTTAGCATATTCTTCCTCAAAATCATCCCAAGGTATCAACTCTGCCATGATTACCCAACGATTATTGGGGACAATTTGCCCTCGAAAGGTAATTCAAATTTTTCTGGGGGCGGTAAAGGTTGCTCCTCTTTTCGATACATTTGTTCTTGATCAACAACTGGGAGGTGTTTCTACCAATTATAGCGGTTTGTAGCCGACAAAGCTGATCTTTTTTGCGATCGCGAATATGGGTGTAACCTTTTAAAGAATAGGGTTTTGCTTTTATTCAGCAAACCCTAATTGTTTAACTATTAATTCTCGTTTTCTTCCTTCTAGTGCAGCTTGGCGAAAGTAATCCACCAGATTTTTACAGAAACTTTCGTGACTAGCCACGACAATGTGTTTCAATGAAACTAACGGAAGAATCTCGAAGTTGATGTCCATGATAAAAGCATTGCCAATTAACCTCTCCAACCTACAGAAAACAGTACTCCAACAAATAGTGAGAGGGACAACAAACCCCTATCGCCTTGTTAGACGAGCCAAGCTAATCTTAGCCGCAGCATCAGGAGAGAGCAATAGTTCGATTAGTCGAAGATTAGAATTAGACCGAGTACAAGTGCGTCAGTGGCGATCGCGATGGTTTGAGGAGAGAGAAAAACTGAGTGCCGCCGAAGAACAACAGGTAACGGAGAAAGCATTAATGGTCTTGATCAAAGGAATTTTAAGCGATCGCCCAAGACCTGGAACAACAAAATCCTTTACGGTGGAACAAGTAGTCCAGATTGTAGCGATCGCTTGTGAAGAATGTGAAAAATCAGACAGACCAGTGAGCCATTGGACACCTTCAGAGTTGGCGGATGAAGCCATAAAAAGAGGAATTGTCGAAAAGATTTCCCCCCGTAGTGTGGGGCGTTTTTTAAAAAGAAGCGACATTACAACCACATCTCGTTCGTTACTGGTTAAATGCCAAAATTGATGATCCCTTAAAATTTAAAAAGCAAGTCAAATATATCTGTGAACTTCATAAAGAAGCTAAAACTTTGTTAGAACAAGGAATTCATTTAATTAGTACAGATGAAATGACAGGGATTCAAGCTCTTGAGAGATTATTTCCGAACAAAAGAATCAAGCCTAAACAAGTAGAAAAAATCGAATTTGAATATGAAAGACACGGAACTTTAAGCTTGATTGCGAACTGGGATGTGGCAAGAGGAAAAGTTGTTAGTCCCTCTATTGGACCGACAAGAACAGAACAAGATTTTTCTGAACATATCCAGAGAACGATTAAGATTGATGAAAAAGCAGAATGGATTTTTATTGTAGATCAACTCAACACTCATAAATCGGAAAGCTTAGTCAAATTAGTAGCAGAAAGCTGTGAAATTACTATTGATTTGGGGAGAAAAGGAAAGGAGGGGATTTTGCAATCTATGGACAGCAGAGCAGATTTTTTATCAGATGAATCTCATCGAATTCGCTTTGTTTATATTCCCAAACATACATCGTGGCTTAATCAAATTGAGTGTTGGTTTTCGATCTTAGTCCGGCGTTTACTCAAAAGAATTACTGTCCGTTCAACTGAAGAACTATCCCAAAAAATTCTCAATTTTATTGATTACTTTAATCAACATTTTGCTAAGCCGTTCGTTTGGAAATTTAAGGGCTTTAAAGATCATAAGTGACTGGTGGATTATTTTTGCTAAGCTGCACTAGTCAGTTGGGAGGAGATGGGTTTGACTATTTTTGGTTGGATAATGATCATTTAGCTCTTTATCTTTTGGATGTTTCAGGCCACGGACTTCGGGCTGCTTTACCTGCTTTAGCTGTTATTAATTTACTCCGTTCTCAAAACTTGAGTCAAGTCGACTATTATCAGCCTAATCAGGTTTTAACCGGACTCAATAAAACCTTTCAAATGACCGATACTAATGATAAATATTTTACTATTTGGTATGGGGTTTATAATTGCAAAAGTCGTCAACTTTCCTATGCTAGTGCTGGCCATCCTCCTGCTATTTTATTAACTCCAAACTCGGAACAAGAACTAATAGAAACTCAACTGAAAACTCCTGGACTACCGGTGGGAATGTTTCCTGAAGCAAAATATGTGAATAAGTCTTTATTGATTGATAGTTTATCTAAATTATATGTTTTTAGCGATGGTATCTATGAAATTGAACAGGAAGACGGAACTATGATCGGATTAAGTCATTTTTTGTCTATGCTTCGAGACTGTCAAAAAGATAATTTACCTAGTTTAGATTGGTTAATTAACCGACTGCAATCTTCTAACATTAGAGAAAAGTTCGACGACGATTTATCTATTGTTGAAGTTACTTTCAAGGAGAGTTTTTAGATAGCTAATTTATACATTTCCTACATCATCTTCATCATCTTCTCAAACTCCTCTCGACTTTCATAAATTTTCAAAATCTTGTCCATATCTGTTAACTGAAGTAGCATCATTACCTGCTCATTTACAGAACATAAAAATAGTTTAGCTCCTGCAGCACGAACTGTTTTTAAGGATAAAACTAACGCCCCTAAACCGGAACTATCCATAAAACTAACATTCTTGAAGTCAATCACAATAACTTTGGGCTTACCTTCTAATAGTTTTTGGATATGCTGACGAAACTGAATAGCTTTTGTTCAATCAACCATCCCAGAGGGTTCATAAACTTGGAAAGAGTCTGCCATTGAGAATAAAACTAAAAAATTTAGAATATAAAGTTCACAAGACTAACATATCCTATCCTACCATAGAAAATAATAAAACCAAAGTAGAGAATTTTTAAGTATATGTTCTCAAGGACATAAAATCAAAAGAACTTAAAACACCGTGAGTTCGGAGTTGGGAGTTCGGAGTTAGGATCTATGATTTTTTTTGACGAGACAATGAGGGTTTAATACTTCAGATTTGAGTCAGTTTTCTACAAATCTCCTTATATCGAACTGAGGTTAGAACAGATAACTGATATCATCTATGGGGGCAGGGGCTGATAAATCTGATGGCAAGAAGGCACGGGCTGTAACTGCAACCAAAGCTACTAAAAACATTAAAACAATTAATAGGGGAGCGATATATTGACGGAAAAATGCCATAATAAAATTTCTAAAATTTATCTATACTCTCTGATTATATCAAATTAGGTTGATGTCTGCTCAATTATTTTCTGATTCACAAATTTTAATCGCCGGGGTTGATGAAGTGGGGCGAGGTTGTTTATTTGGCCCTGTGGTTGCTGCTGCGGTTGTATTTGAAAAAGCAGCTATTTCTCAACTTCCGGAAATAGGGGTTAAAGATAGTAAACAAATTTCGGCTAAACGTCGGGAAATTTTGGCTACAGAGATTAAAAATAGGGCTATTTCTTATTATATTAGTTATGCTTCTGCTAGAGAAATTGATCGCTTAAATATCCTCAATGCTTCCTTATTAGCGATGCAACGCTCTGTAACTAAACTCTCGGTTACTCCTGAACTTTGTTTAGTGGATGGGAATAAAAAAATCCCTAATATTACTATTCCTCAAGAAACAATTATTGGAGGCGATCGCACTTCTCCTATTATTGCTGCTGCCAGTATTTTAGCTAAGGTTTGGCGAGATAAATTAATTATTCGTTTAGCTACTAAATATCCTCATTATGATTTAGAAAACAATAAAGGTTATGGCACTAAAAAACATCGCCTTGCTTTACAAGAATATGCTCCTTGTTTTCATCATCGTCACTCTTTCAAACTAAAATGAATAAATGTCATTCTGAGGTAATTAAATATAAAACTTCGTAGTCAAGGCTTTAGCCTTGATCATGACTAGCTTTATCCTCCTAAAGGACTCACTACGAACTTATACTTCTTGATTAAGTTTAAGGTGATCTAGAATGAATATATAATTAATTATTGTTTCTGTCGTAAATAATTCAATAATTTAATAAACTCATCGGGTAAAGGTGCGATCGCTTCTATTTTTTCTGAGATGATAGGATGGGTTAATGTTAGTTTATGAGCGTGTAATGCTTGACCTGATAAATTCATTTTCAAAGAACGGTTATTACTATATAAAGGATCGCCAACAATAGGATTACCAAAATAACTACTATGGACTCTTATTTGATGGGTTCTACCAGTTTCTAAGATAAATTTAACTAAACTATAATTACCCAATCTTTCTATTATTTCCCAATAAGTAACCGCCTCTCGTCCTGGTTTTTCTCTGGGCACAACTGCCATTCTTTTCCTATCCACAGGATGACGACCAATAGGTAAATTAATCATCCCTTTATCCCTGTTGTTTTCATCTTCTTTATTATTTAAAATACCATATATTATACCTAAATATTCTCTTTTTGCTGTTTTATTTTTAATTTGAAATTGTAAGTTTTGATGAGCAAAATCTGTCTTAGCAACTACAATTGCTCCGGTGGTATCTTTATCTAAACGGTGAACAATTCCTGGTCTTTGTACCCCACCAATTCCTGCTAAATTAGAACAGTGATATAAGAGGGCATGAACCAGGGTTCCTGTTTCGTGACCGGGTGCTGGATGAACCACTAAATTAGCCGATTTATTAATAATAATTAACTGTTCATCTTCGTATAAAATATCTAGGGGTATGGGTTCTGGTTGTAGTTCTAAAGGTTGAGGTTCGGGGATATTAACTTGTAAGCGATCGCCTATTTTTAATTTAATTTTTTTATTGGGACAAACTTCATTATTTAAGGTAATATTACCCTGTTCTATGAGTTTTTGGATACGGGAACGAGAAATATCTGTAAGCTGATTAGATAACCAAATATCCAAGCGATCGCCTTGATTTTCTACAGTTAAATTAATGGTCATATAACACTATATTACAGTAGGGTGGTTTAGACAGCTATAATTTAGGTTACCATAGGAACATAAAAATCCGTCATAAAACACCACACCATCTTATTTAAAAAGGAAATAATGGCATAAATCTTGATATTGCTATAATTAAGCACAAAGTTATCAATTAAAAAATATAAGTAATCATGATAATTATTATATGAATATTGAGACATAATAATTCTTGTTTCTGGTGGGTTACGGTGGATAGTTAGGGAATCAATTAATCTCAGAAAATATGGCCACCTAACCCACCCTACAGACTACAGACTTTTTTCAGAACTTGTTCCGATTAAAAATAATAAAGCCATTCTCACAGCAATACCACTGGTAACCTGTTGTTGAATTAAACTAAAATTAGGATCATCCATTAATTCTGAGCTAATTTCTACCCCACGATTAACTGGTCCAGGATGCAATATTTTAACGTCAGGATGACATAATTCTAAGCGACTGTGAGTAATACCATACTGTTGATTATATTCCCGTAAACTAGGTAATAAATAATCAGTCATTCTTTCCTTTTGTAAGCGCAAAGTCATGACAAAATCAGCCTTTTCCAAAGCAGGTTTTAACTCCCAATGTAAAAATAATTTGCCTTCATGGGACTCATTTTGCATCTCCTTAAACCATTCAGGAACTAAAGTAGGAGGCCCCACTAAATGAACATCAGCACCAGAGGCCGTTAAACTCCAAATATTAGAACGAGCTACCCTAGAATGTAAAATATCCCCAACAATAGCAATTTTTTTACCCTTTAATAAAGCGAATCTAGGATTATCAAAATCCAATAAACAACACAAAGTAAATAAATCTAATAAACCTTGAGAGGGATGTTCATGTTGACCATCTCCTGCATTGAGGACACCAACCCCAGTTTGCAGACGATCCATTTCTTGTGCGATCGCATGGGGAACACCTGCCTGTCGATGACGAATAACCATGAGATTTGTTCCCATAGCTAAATAGGTTTTAGCCGTGTCTAAAATCGTTTCTCCCTTGGTCAAAGAAGAGTTTCCTGGGGCAAAATTCAAAATATCGGCGGAAAGACGTTTGGCAGCCAATTCAAAACTGCTACGGGTACGGGTAGATGGTTCAAAAAACATATTTGTCACCACCACCCCTTGAAGTGCCGGAACCTTTTTTGTGCGACTAGATAACACTTCACGGAAACTAGAAGCCGTTTGTAGTAGGGTATCATACTCATCAACGGTCCAATCTTTTAACCCTAAAACATGATGGCGAGTCCAAGTCATATAATAGTTACCATAGGCTTCGTTTGCAGCAAACTGTAATCTATATTATCCCAATTAGGGTGATAAAAAGGATAATGGTTGCATTATTTTGGCTGCTAGAATTAAACTATAAGCTAGAAAAACACCCAAATTTTGAGAGTTGTGTAATCATCCATGCTAAAAGTAACCAAGCCATTCAATCAACTGTTGTGTATCCTAGTGTTTAGTGGCGTTTGTGCCTTTTCTGTGTTGGGACAAGAAACCCCCGATAATCAGTCTTCCCTCATCTCTTCAGAGGGGATTGATTACACACCACTACAAGAAGATTTACAACGACAACAATGGCTGCGAGCCAATGAAACTACTAGTGCAGCTTAGCAAAAATAATCCACCAGTCACTTATGATCTTTAAAGCCCTTAAAATTCCAAACGAACGGCTTAGCAAAATGTTGATTAAAGTAATCAATAAAATTGAGAATTTTTTGGGATAGTTCTTCAGTTGAACGGACAGTAATTCTTTTGAGTAAACGCCGGACTAAGATCGAAAACCAACACTCAATTTGATTAAGCCACGATGTATGTTTGGGAATATAAACAAAGCGAATTCGATGAGATTCATCTGATAAAAAATCTGCTCTGCTGTCCATAGATTGCAAAATCCCATCCTTTCCTTTTCTCCCCAAATCAATAGTAATTTCACAGCTTTCTGCTACTAATTTGACTAAGCTTTCCGATTTATGAGTGTTGAGTTGATCTACAATAAAAATCCATTCTGCTTTTTCATCAATCTTAATCGTTCTCTGGATATGTTCAGAAAAATCTTGTTCTGTTCTTGTCGGTCCAATAGAGGGACTAACAACTTTTCCTCTTGCCACATCCCAGTTCGCAATCAAGCTTAAAGTTCCGTGTCTTTCATATTCAAATTCGATTTTTTCTACTTGTTTAGGCTTGATTCTTTTGTTCGGAAATAATCTCTCAAGAGCTTGAATCCCTGTCATTTCATCTGTACTAATTAAATGAATTCCTTGTTCTAACAAAGTTTTAGCTTCTTGATGAAGTTCACAGATATATTTGACTTGCTTTTTAAATTTTAAGGGATCATCAATTTTGGCATTTAACCAGTAACGAACGAGATGTGGTTGTAATGTCGCTTCTTTTTAAAAAACGCCCCACACTACGGGGGAAATCTTTTCGATAATTCCTCTTTTTATGGCTTCATCCGCCAACTCTGAAGGTGTCCAATGGCTCACTGGTCTGTCTGATTTTTCACATTCTTCACAAGCGATCGCTACAATCTGGACTACTTGTTCCACCGTAAAGGATTTTGTTGTTCCAGGTCTTGGGTGATCGCTTAAAATTCCTTTGATCAAGACCATTAATGCTTTCTCCGTTACCTGTTGTTCTTCGGCGGCACTCAGTTTTTCTCTCTCCTCAAACCATCGCGATCGCCACTGACGCACTTGTGCTCGGTCTAATTCTAATCTTCGACTAATCGAACTATTGCTCTCTCCTGATGCTGCGGCTAAGATTAGCTTGGCTCGTCTAACAAGGCGATAGGGGTTTGTTGTCCCTCTCACTATTTGTTGGAGTACTGTTTTCTGTAGGTTGGAGAGGTTAATTGGCAATGCTTTTATCATGGACATCAACTTCGAGATTCTTCCGTTAGTTTCATTGAAACACATTGTCGTGGCTAGTCACAAAAGTTTCTGTAAAAATCTGGTGGATTACTTTCGCCAAGCTGCACTAGCAACTTGATGTTACGATCTGTGGGTCGCCAACAACAGGGTTGGATGACTCAAGATGATGTGAAAAAATTTTCCTGTGAGGATCTCAAAATCATAGACAATCTCTGGAAAGAATATTCTCAGGGAAGGTTTGGCTTTACGGTCCAGTTTCCTATTTTTGTAGAAACCGGGAATAGACCCGGACGTTTAGTGGATACAGAAGCCTATGATAACTTTGGCACTCGCATCGGATGGCGCAAAGATGGACAATGGGTACAATTCAAATATAATCTTGACTTTAGTTTAGAGGCTCCTGTCGGTCATTTGCCTAACCCTCGCCCTGCTTATCAAATTACAGGGGGAAGACTTAACTATACAGCTTTGACCCAAAGAATGGTTGATTGTGGTTTGGTGGCTTACTCAGACCCCAGAAGACCGATTAATTACGAAGCGGAATAATGGATATTGAATTAATTAATAATTAACAATTAATAATTATTAATTGTTAACCTGAGTTCGATATAAGGAAATTTATAGGCCACTGGTCAAAATCAAGAGTCTTAAACCCTAATTATCTCATAGAAAAAACTCCGAACTCCGAACTCAGGTTGTTAATTGTTAATTTTATAAAGATGAGAGAAATTGTTACACCAAGACTAAAATTAAGACAGTGGCAAGAAGAAGATAAAGAACCATCTTTTAGGCTAAATTCTGATCCAAGAGTTATGAAATTTATGCCAAAACTATTATCGAGAGAAGAAAGTGATAATTTTGTTGAACGTATAAAAGGACAGTTTAAAAAAGATGGATATAGTTTTTTTGCTGTAGAATTAATTGAAAATCAAACATTTATTGGTTTAATTGGTTTATCTGTCCCAAAGTTTCAATCTTTTTTTACACCTTGTGTGGAAATTGGTTGGCGATTGGCTTATGATTATTGGGGAACAGGTTACGCAACAGAAGGAGCAAAAGACTCTCTAGATTATGGATTTAATGAACTAAATTTATCAGAAATTGTCTCGTTTACCGTTCCTCAAAATTTGCGTTCTCGTCAGGTTATGGAAAGAATAGGGATGAGATTTATTGATGAATTCCAGCATCCTTTATTACCAGAAGGACATTCTTTAAGAAAGCACGTTTTATATAAAATTAACCAAAGAAAAGAACTGTAGATTAACAACGATAAATCTACAGTTCTATAAAATTGTCACTCAGAAGCTTTCTATTTTTTACCCTTCTTACCTTTCTTTCCTTTAGATTCATCGGACCAAGGGGTATCTGCCTCAGTGTAAGCACGAGCGATATTATCATCGAGAATCATATTTTCGTCTACCTCGTCAAGAGTACCCCCAATCAAGCGATTGCTGGACTTTTTCTTACTCTTCTTTTTGTCTCGCTCTCCTTGTCCATAACGATTATTGAGACTGTCTTCCCCATTATCGAGGGTTCCCATAACCATCTCTTCATGGGCATTAAAACCCGTTCCGGCAGGAATCAAACGACCGATGATCACGTTTTCTTTCAAACCCCGTAACCAGTCGGACTTACCTTCAATAGCCGCTTCGGTTAAGACACGGGTTGTCTCTTGGAAGGAGGCTGCACTAATAAAGCTATCGGTATTCAAGGAAGCTTTGGTGATCCCCAACAATACGGGGGTATATCGTGCCGGCGCACCCCCTGTAATGGACATTGCCTCATTAACCTGCTCAATTTGCCGTAATTCCACTAATTCTCCGGGTAACATGGTGGTATCTCCCCCATCATCCACCCGAACTTTAGCCGTCATCTGACGGACAATCACTTCGATGTGTTTATCAGAAATATCAATCCCTTGGGACTGATAAACCATTTGCACTTGATCCACTAAGAATTTTTGTGCTGCTTGTAAACCAACCAAAGCGGCTTCATAACCCCCTTTCTTGTCCACATAATAGTCAAAAAAGACCTCTAATAATTCGTGAGGGTTAGCAGGCCCATCGGTCAAATGATCCCCCACATCGACTTTTTGATTATCAGAAACAATGGCATTCTGATTGAGCAAAACAGGATATTCGCTTACTGTGCCGTCATCTTCGATGACTTTGACATCAACGCTTTCGTCTTCTAGATACTCTACCTGACAAACCCCTGGTTTACGAGCAAGAACACAGGCTTCTTTGGGCTTACGAGCTTCCAACAATTCCTCAATTCTTGGTAAACCTTGGATAATGTCCCCTGTTTTCGCCCGTTCGTACACTAGCAGAACCAGGTTATCACCCCGTTGTACCAGATCACCATCGGCAATATGTAAAATGGCTCCAGCAGAGACTCGATAAGGACGAGCTAACCGTAATTTAAGCTCATAACCATCATCAACTTGGTTAATAGCCACCACAAAACCCGACTCAGTGGCTTTCACCCCAGGGGCTAACTCTGTACCAGCAACAATCAAATCGCCTTTGGCCACCTTTGGTTCATCTTGGAGGGTAATATTTTCTAGGTCTTCCTCTTGCACCACTAAAACCCGACGAACTGCCTCTGCACCGCTTTTAATGCCTCGAACTTGTCCCTCTTCTTTACACTGAATTTCGGTTTTAGCCACCACTGCCCCTGGAGCAATTTGATCACCATCTGTAACTAAAACACTGGTGTTAATGATGCCACCGTGGGGATCGGTATCGAGATCCCGACGTAAAATTAAAGACTCGAGGATAACTAACTGTAGCCGTTGACAATCTTCGTCTTCGTCGTTTTTTAACTCAATATCTGCAGCCAAATTCGCTGCACTTTGTTCGCTTCCTGTCTCAATTTCTAACAGTAATTGGGTGTTTAACAGAGAAATACCTTCTACAGATTTCACCCGTTCCCCATCTTTATGGAACAGGCGTTGCACCGATCGCAGTTCGATGTGTCGTTCTACTTCTTCTTCGTTGATGGAGCCTTGGGAGGGTACAGTAGGTTCGTTACTGACGGGGTATTCTTCCACGGGACGCAATAATAACCCCATCCCTTCGGTACTTTCGATCCATTCGGCCTGACGCATATCTGTTGTCACCACGCCAGGCAATACTTCTGTCCCAGGTGGGATCAAATCCTCGTTTTTAAAGGGGACTTCTTCGGGGTCGACATCTAAATGAAATTCTCCTGGTTTAATAATAATTTCTCGGAGAATATCGTTTTTCTGTACCACCTCGATCGCCCCTGAACTTTGGCAGAAGATATCTTTAACCACTTCGGTTCCGGCTTCGACATAAGCCCCATCTTCTACCACCAATAAAGAGATATCTTTGTTAACTTCGTGGGTTTCTTCGGGAACCCAGAGTAAGGTTCCCCCTTCCACCACTTCGTAACCGGTTTTCCGGCTGCCTTTGGCCACTTCGAGCCCACCGTAGCGTAATATTCCTCCGGTGCTGGTTTGATAGCGATCGTCAATTAACTCGGCGATAATGGCGTGGTTTTGTACTTTAGTGTCGGGGGTAGCTTTTAACAAAAACTGTTGACCCGCAGCAGTATCAATCACATATTGTTCATGACCCGCGCTACTTTCTTTACGAACCTCAGCTTGGTCTAACAATACGGAGGCGGTAATAATATCGATTTCACGGCTTTCGGGTTGATAACGAACCACCCCCCCATTAACGGAAACTAACTGAGTTTCTGCTAATATAGTGCCTTCTGTAACTGTATCTTCGTTTTCTACCACCGCCTCAGCCCCTGGGGGTAAGTTATAAACTTCCCCTGATAAAACCCAAACCAGTCCTCCTCTTTGGGCGATATGGGTAGTATTGCCTTGGCGATCGGTTCTTTCTTCGGCGATTAAGTTGGCAAAGAAAACCTCCCCGGCTAAATCGGTGGATACGTCTTTTGTAGCCCGTTCTGTAGACCGAGTTGACTTAGCGGCGGTTACTTCGGCTAACATCTGCTCTTTTTCTACGTTATCCCCATCGGCAGCGAAGAGAACGGACCCCGGGGTAACAGAATAGGTCTTTTTCTTGCCACTACCCGAAGGAGTCCAAATTAAGTCTCCTGCTAATTCAACTTGGAAAGCATCTTCCCCGTGACGAGTCCTAACTTTACGGGTACTTAAACCTTTGCCCCATTTAACAGTTCCCTCGTCGGGGGCTTTAATTTGTTCGGCTACTTCCCCGGTGAACACCCCTCCTGTGTGGAAAGTCCGCATGGTTAACTGGGTTCCTGGTTCTCCGATGGACTGTGCTGCAATAATACCAACCGCTTCTCCCAAGTCTACGGGTCGCCCTGTGGCTAAACTCCAACCGTAACAATAACGACAAACCGAGCGGGCTGCTTCACAAGTTAAAGGCGATCGCACTCTGACGGATTCTACACTTTTGCCAATTTTTGCTGCTAAATCTCCGTCTATATATTGGTTACGAGAGCCGATGATTTCATCACCCACTACCACATCTTCTGCCAAAACCCGTCCTAAGAGGCGATCGCCCAGGGCTATTTTCACCCGTTCACCGTCTTTCATGGCGGTTACTTTGAGACTGCGATGGGTTCCACAGTCTATTTCTCGAACAATCACATCTTGAGAAACGTCTACTAAGCGTCGGGTTAAATACCCCGAGTCTGCTGTCCGTAGTGCTGTATCTACTAACCCTTTACGCGCTCCATAGGAAGAGATAACGTATTCTGTCACCGTTAACCCTTCACGGAAGTTGGTTTTAATGGGTTGGTCAATAATCTGTCCTTGAGGATCTGCCATTAAGCCCCGCATTCCCACTAACTGACGGACTTGGCTCATGTTACCCCTCGCCCCAGAAAATGCCATCATATAGACGGAGTTTAAGGGATCTGTTTGTCTAAAGTTCCTGACTACCTCATCTTTCAATTCTTCTGAGGTACTATTCCAGGTATCGATTACTTTTTGGAAACGTTCGACTTCGGTAATTTCTCCCCGAGCATATTTAGCCTCTGTGCTATTAATTTCTTTTTCTGCGCTGTCGAGCATTCCCCGTTTTGTGGGAGGAACTGTTAAATCATCAATACTAATAGAAACACCGGCTCTTGTGGCGTAACGAAAACCCAAGTCTTTTAAGTTATCCGCTACTTGAGAGCTACGGGCTGCACCATAGTTACGATACGCCCAAGCTACTAATTTCTTTAAACGGCCTTTGTCAACAATTTGGTTATAGAATGTCATCAGAAAATATGAGAGTAGTTGATAGGTTGTAATCGATAATTAATAGTTAATAAATGACTATTATTTTTTACTATTAACTATTAATTATTCACTGTTAATTGTTAACTGTTAACTGTTAACTGTTTACACTTCTTCTTCTTCGAGTTCCTCGTTGTTCAAAGATTCGTAGGTGGGACGGTTAGGGGCGCGACGTTGACTATCGATCATCAGGTCAACTTCCACATCTCGACTGGTTCCGTCGTCGGCGGTTTCTACTTTATGGACGGCGATATCCAAGCCTAAAGATTGTAATTCTCGCATTAACACCTTAAAGGACTCGGGGGTTCCTGGACGGGGAATAGGTTTCCCTTTAACAATGGCGTTTAAGGCTTCGTTCCGTCCCTGCATATCGTCTGATTTCACCGTTAATAGTTCTTGTAGGGTATAAGCTGCCCCATAAGCTTCTAGGGCCCATACTTCCATTTCTCCGAACCTTTGTCCCCCTTGTTGTGCTTTACCACCCAGAGGTTGTTGTGTTACCAAGGAGTAGGGACCGGTGGAACGGGCGTGGATCTTATCATCTACGAGGTGAACCAGTTTCAACATATAGGCTTCGCCAACGGTGACGGGGCGATCAAATTTTTCTCCGGTTCGTCCGTCATAAACGTCTATTTTTCCGGGATGCTCCTCGTTATAAACCCAGTCTTTGCGGGGTTTATTGGAGGCTTTTTCCAATAACCCATGAACGGTTTTCCGTGATGACTCTTCCCCGTACATTTCGTCAAAGGGAGTAATCTTAAACCGTACCCCTAAGTTTTCTCCTGCCCAACCTAAAAGACACTCAAACACTTGTCCCACGTTCATCCGTGAGGGTACACCCAAGGGGTTTAAGACGATATCCATAGGTCGTCCATCGGGTAAATAGGGCATATCTTCGATGGGTAGGATACGGGAGATAATTCCCTTATTACCGTGTCGCCCTGCCATTTTATCCCCGACTTGGATCTTACGTTTTTGGGCAACATAAGCCCTTACTACCATATTGGCCCCTGGGGGTAACTCATCTCCTTGTTCACGGGTAAACACCCGTACATCTACCACCCGGCCTTTTTCTCCGTTGGGAACTCTCAAGGAGTTATCCCGTACGTCTCTGGCTTTTTCTCCGAAAATAGCCCGTAAGAGCTTTTCTTCTGGGGGTTGATCAGATTCTCCTTTGGGGGTGACTTTACCCACCAAAATGTCTCCTGCTTCTACCCAGGCACCAATGCGGATAATGCCTTGTTCATCGAGGTTTCTCAGGGAGTCTTCCCCGACGTTGGGTATTTCACGGGTGATTTCTTCGGGACCGAGTTTGGTTTGACGGGCTTCGATTTCAAATTTTTCGACGTGAATACTGGTATAAACGTCGTCATAAACCAATCTTTCACTGATCAAGATTGCGTCTTCGTAGTTATAGCCTTCCCAGGGCATATAAGCTACTAAAATGTTTTGTCCTAAGGCTAGTTCTCCCCCTTCTGTGGCGGAACCGTCGGCTAATACTTGACCGGGTACTACGTCTTCCCCTACATACACCAAAGGCCGTTGATTCAAACAGGTATCTTGGTTGGACCGTTGATATTTTTGCAGGATATATTGAATTTCTTGGCCAACTTTTTCGTGGCCTTCAGGGCCTGTCACTTTAACCCGAATTTCGTTGGCATCGGCATAAGTAACTATACCTTCGGTTCTGGAAACGATCACCATCCCTGAGTCTCTGGCTGCTTGTGCCTCTAAACCTGTTCCCACTAGGGGACGTTCGGGACGTAATAGGGGTACTGCTTGCCGTTGCATATTTGACCCCATCAAGGCACGGTTAGCGTCGTCGTGTTCCAGGAAGGGGATCATGGAGGTTGCTACAGAAATAATCTGTACAGGGGAAACGGCAACATAGTCCACTTGAGCGGGGCCGGTAATGAAGAATTCTTGACGATAACGGGTAGGAACGGCGTTTCCTAATATATTCCCTTCTTCGTCGGTACTAATGTCTCCTGGGGCAACCCGTAGATCGTCTTCTTCGTCTGCTGTTAGATAAACCGGGTCTAAGTCTCGTCTCACCCGACCATTTTCCACACGATAGTAAGGGGTTTCAATGAACCCGTAGTTGTTCACCCGTGCATAGGTAGCCAACGATCCGATTAAACCTGCGTTGGGTCCTTCTGGTGTTTCTACGGGACAAATACGCCCATGATGGGAGGGGTGGATGTCTCGTACAGCGAACCCTGCTCTTTCTCTGGTGAGTCCTCCTGGTCCCAGGGCGGAAATACGCCGTTTATGGGTTAATTCTGCTAGGGGGTTGGTTTGATCCATAAATTGGGACAATTGAGATGACCCAAAAAATTCTTTGATGGCAGCTACTAAGGGTTTGGGGTTAACCAAAGAGGCAGGGGTAAGACTATCAGACTCGCTGACGGTCATTCTTTCCCTAATAATCCGTTCTAGGCGGTTTAACCCTACTCTGACTTGGTTTTGTAGTAGTTCTCCTACGGATCTCACCCGACGGTTCCCTAAGTGATCGATGTCGTCTACGGTACCTATATCAAATTCTAGACTAATTAAATAGTCGATGGCCGATAAAATGTCTTCTGAACGCAGTGTTCTCATGACATCTGGCGCATTCAGACGTAATTTTTTGTTGAGTTTATATCTTCCGACTCTTCCTAAGTCATAGCGTTTACTATCAAAAAAGCGAGATTCTAGGAGTTGTTGTCCACCACTAACTGTGGGGGGTTCCCCTGGTCTCAGTTTGCGGTACAACTCTAGTAGGGCATCTTCTTCTGTGGGGTTGCCTTCTTTGTCTAGGGTTCTCTGATAAAATTCTGGGTGACGTAGGGAGTCTAAAATCTCGTTATCGCTGAGTCCTATGGCTTTGAGGAGGACTTGAGCGGATAATTTACGGGTTTTATCGATTCTCACCCAGACTAAGCCGTTTTTATCGGTTTCAAACTTTAACCAAGCTCCTCGGTTGGGTATCAAGGAAGCTGAGTAGGTTCTTCTGCCGTTTTTATCTGTTTCTGCTTTGTAGTAAACTCCTGGAGAACGAACGATCTGATTAACGATCACCCTTTCTGCGCCGTTGATAATGAAGGTTCCCCGATCTGTCATTAGGGGTAGGTCCCCAATAAACACTTCTTGTTCTTTAATTTCTCCCGTCTCTTTGTTGATTAAACGGGTAGGAACGTACATTTGCACGGAATAGCTGGCATCCCGTCGCTTAGCTTCATCAACGTCGTATTTTGGCTCTTTTAGTTTATAATTTTCTCCTAAAAAGTGTAGTTCTAATTTTCCTGTATAGTCTGAAATGGGGGAAAAGCTATTGAGTTCTTCTATTAGTCCTTGTTCGAGAAACCAACGAAAACTCGCGTGTTGAATTTCAATTAGGTCTGGTAGCAGGTTATAGTTATAGATCAGATTAGTAGTCATGGGTTGCTCTATTGGCCGTTGTTATGGGGTATCCTGGTTAGGGTGCAAGGGATAAGTTAAACAGTTGACAAGCGTTATGGGTTGTTTGCTGGGCTAAGTTTTCTAGGGGTACTTCCCGTAGTTCTGCCAAAAATTCAGCGACATGGCGGACATTGGCTGGTTCGTTGCGTTTTCCTCGTTTGGGTACAGGGGCTAAGAAGGGGCAGTCTGTTTCGACTAAGAGGCGATCGCTGGGGACTATTTTTGCACTTTCTTGAATGGTTTGGGCCTTCTTGAAGGTGACAACTCCACTGAAACTAATGTAAAACCCCAGGTCTAAAAACCATTTTGTTTCTTCTGGTGTTCCACTCCAACAGTGCATAACCCCTTTTATTTCACCGATCTCCTGCCAAAATAATTCTAAAACATCTTTTAGTTTTTGGGCCGCATCTCGACAATGAATAATAACTGGTTTTTGCAGTTGGTGAGCAATTTTCAGTTGTGCTTCTAGAACTTCTTGTTGTTTTTTCTGGTTACTAGCTTTGTAAAAGTCTAGCCCCATTTCTCCTATGGCTACCACTCGATGGTCAGATTTAGCATAGTCTAATATCTCTTTTCCCATGTTGCCTGTCCATTTATCTGCGTCTAAGGGGTGTAACCCCACTGCAAAGGATAGGTTCCCAAAGCGATCTGCTAATGCTTTAATGCTTGGAAACTCCTTGGGTTCGACACAGGAATGGACTAGGTGAACAACTTCTGCTTCTTGCCAACGATTTTTGATGTCTTCGAGATCAGACTCAAACACATCAAAGTTAATATGAACATGGGTGTCTATCAGTTGCATTGGTCTCCTCTGATTTGGTCTTATTCTAGTAATAATTGATAACTTATGGTGATGGTTGTCTCCTTTTTCCCATTTAATTATCTCTTATTCGTAATTTAAGAGGCTCAAACGTGAGACATTTACATCTCATAATAGCTTCAAAAACGACCTATTTAGGGAGGTTTGACCTATTTTAAGAAGCTGGAGCAACTTTCTTTAGGGCTTTAGCTAGACGGGCTTTTTTTCTAGCTCCGTTATTACGGTGTAAAACATTACGTTTTACTGCTTTATCTATCTTACTGTAAGCGGCTGACATCATTTGCTGTACCACTTTTTCTTTTTCTTCCTTTTCTTCGGTGGAAGAAGCAGCGTACTCCTCTACTGCTTGGAAGTATTTTTTCATCAGGGTTCTCACCGCCGACTTATAGCTTTTGTTACGGAGTCGGTTGCGTTCGGCTACTTTAATACGTTTTAGTGCAGACTTTGAATTGGCCACAGTCTTTAATCCAGAAGAGGTTTGCTAGTTACAATGATGATGATTGCTATCGGATTTAACATCATAGCAAGTTTCTATCCACTTTGGCAACTAATCTAGGCTCATCTTTGTCATTATACTGTACTTTTACCTAGCTGTTTGCTCTATTTAACAATTTTTGACTACATCTTATCTTTAAAGTCTATCCATTGAACAGATCAATAAATTAATATAATGAATAGAAATTTGTTTGCTTGGCGTAATCGTTTAATCTGTATTGTTTTAACCACTATTATCTTATTGGTTGTTTTAGTGACAAAATCCGGTTTCCCTCATCAGGAAAAGTGGCTTCTCCTTCTTTTCAAGAGAGACGAGGGGTGTGGTTAACTAATGTTGCTAGTGCTGTTTTATTTGTTCCTGGTAGTAGCCAGCGTGCCATTAAACAGTTAGCTGAACATCATTTTAATACTGTTTATCCTGTTGTTTGGAATCGAGGTTATACTTTTTATCCTAGTTCTTTAGCAAAAGAAATGATTGGCAAACCTCAAGAACCGTTTATAAATTGGACAAGGGGTAATGTAGATATTTTAAAGGTTATTATAGAGGAAAGTCACCAAAGAGAATTAGAGGTTCTTCCTTGGTTTGAGTATGGATTAATGATTCCTAGAAGTTCACTTTTAGCGCAAAAACATCCAGATTGGTTGACCGAAAGTAAAGAGGGTTCAGCTAATACATTTTTTCAAGATGAGTTAGAAGCTAAAAATGAAAAAAATAATGGTAATTTAATTCAGCGTTGGCGAAAATCTGCTTATGAAAGGCAAGTCAGTCAGTTAGCATGGTTAAATCCTCTTCATCCTGAAGTGCAGCAACTAATCAAAGGATTAATGTTAGAAGTTGTCATGAATTACCCAGTAGATGGTGTTCAATTAGATGATCATTTTGGAATGCCTGTAGAATTAGGATATGATCCTTTGACGGTTAAAATTTATCAACAAGAACACAGAGGAAAAAGTCCCCCAAAAGATACCCATAATGGCGAGTGGATGAGGTGGAGAGCAGGTAAAATGACTGCATTTATGACGGATTTAGTGAAAACAATAAAAACAATTAATCCTGATATTATAGTTTCTTTATCTCCTAATTCTCATCCTTTTTCTTATCAAAATTATTTACAAGATTGGAAGACTTGGGTAAGACGAGGATTGATCGATGAATTAGTTTTACAAGTATATCGCAATGATCTCAATAGTTTTAATCGAGAGTTACATCAATCTGCTGTTAAATTAGCTCGTAAAAAAATTCCTGTTAGTATTGGCATTTTATCAGGGACTCTTAACAATACTGTGAAAATAGAACAAATTAAAGAGCAAGTTGAAACAGTGAGAAAACAAGGATTTGATGGTGTTTCTTTTTTCTATTGGGAGTCTTTATGGGGTTATTTAACTCCTGAGTCCCCTTATAAACGTCGTCGTATTTTTGATGAACTATTTTCTAAGTAGGGTTTGCTGAAAAAGTTTCTCCAAAATTTATGCCACTTTTGACCAAGAATTTTCTGACAAATCAATAAGTTTTAGTGCATAAAAATTGTTTAAAGTATAATCAAAATTAATGAAAGGCGGTTTGATGAGTTCCCCTGTTCTATTATTAGTAAATAAGGACAAAAAAAGCGACAAAAACTGCCTCAGAAGTTTAGAAAGATTGACAACTAAAAATGTAATAGCAATAGATGTAATAGAGGTTTCAGGGAGTTTTGTCATCACGAGATTTAGGCTAAATCTTCGTTTAGCTTGTCCAAACTTTCCCTCAATAGCATTACGGAAGCATTCATCGGAGTGGGCTTGTTTCTTTTCTTCTTCACTGACATTTTTCGGAGGTCTTCCTAACTTCGGACCACTGATTCTTATCCCTCTTTCCTTACACCAATTTCTGTTTTCCCTAGTTCGATAAATTTTATCTACATGGACGGATTCGGGATAATAGCCAAACGTTTCTTTATACTTTTCTACTTGTTCTTTTAAATAACAAGATTCATTGAAGTTTTCCCAACTTATTTTGTATAGAAACACATAGTTATCTACACAGCTTACTCAGAGTTTAGCTCCAAACTCTATTGGTTTTCCTGCTTTTCTCCTCACTATTGGACGAATATGCGGTTGAGTTAAACTTACAATTCTTTGAGGAACACTCTGGGTCTTATTCTCCCACATTGACTGTTGTTGTTCATAAACTTTTTTGATAGTCTCTAGACAATTTTTCTGTCTTTTACTCAGATTTTCCAGGGAAGCCCCAGCTTGAATTAAGTCTTCTATATTTCCTAAATTTTTCTTAAGGTATTTTAACTGTTTCCCGATAGCTTTTCTTCTTTCTTGATAAGATACTTTTCGTTTTTTAGCTACTTTTAAGTATTCCTTTCTAGCAATTATTCTAGAAGTTCTCGGCTTTTTTCTCAATTTTACTCTTAATGGTTTATAAAGATTATCTATTATTCTTTCTGTCTCAATTCTGGCTTGATTTAATATGCCTAAATCCGTTGGGTATTTGATGTCTGCTGGCGCACAAGTCGCATCTAAAATTAGTTTACCTTTATTTTTTATTTTTTCTCCTTTTTCTTGGAGACAATCCTTTTTTTTTACTTCTTTATCACTCTTGTCTATTTCTCTTTTTACTATTTTTTTATTGATTTTGTTTATCAATTCTCCATCAATTCTTTTCCTAAAATGAACTAGCATTGAAGATTCCAGTGGTGGCTCTTGTTGATAACAATTTAAACCTATAAAGTATTGTAGATAGGGATTTTCTCTAATCTGTTCTATAGTTTCTCTATCACTTGTTCCTAATTTTTCCTTAATAATTAATGTCCCTAATGCCATTCTAAATAGTTTAGCTGGCGCACCTTTTTCTGCTGAAAAAAGTTTAGCATATTCTTCCTCAAAATCATCCCAAGGTATCAACTCTGCCATGATTACCCAACGATTATTGGGGGACAATTTGCCCTCGAAAGGTAATTCAAATTTTTCTGGGGGCGGTAAAGGTTGCTCCTTTTTTCGATACATTTGTTCTTGACCAACAACTGGGAGGTGTTTCTACCAATTATAGCGGTTTGTAGCCGACAAAGCTGATCTTTTTTGCGATCGCGAATATGGGTGTAACCTTTTAAAGAATAGGGTTTTGCTTTTATTCAGCAAACCCTAAGTAGTAACAGAGTTTTTCTACTATTACTGTAGCGCAACAGTTATAAGCAGTTATATAAACAGCGATCGCTTGCTACTATGACAACCCTAACCACTGACGCAAAGACTGTTCTAACTTGGTTGCATCTGCATCCACTAATTTTCCCACTTTTTTAAGGATTAAGCCTTGATAAATTGTATAAATTCCCCGTTTTACTGCTATTTCAACATTTAAACCTGCTTTTTTACAATCAGATAAAATAAATTCTCCCTCAAGAAGCAATTGGGTTTTACTGGTTAAAGGAGTAATCAAAACATCCTGGGAAGTGTGAGGAGAACTAACAATTATTGCTGGTCTAATTTTGCTGTTAGATAAATCAGAAAAGGGATAACGAACTAGAATCACGTCATTTTTCCAGTAATTCGCCATAGATATCATCCTCCAGATTATCCCAAACAGCATTTAAGGAAATTTGACTACTATTTTCCCAAAATTGATGCTCATCCTCAGAAGTTGCCTCTGTGTCTTCTCTTTCTACCAAATAAGCCAAAAAATCAGCAGCAACTAACAGTTTTTCTGGTGATAATTGCTCAATATAAGATTGGACTTTTTGATGAACCTCTAAATTACTCATAATCCAAGTACATGATACTTTAATGATATGATATCACACAGTTATAAGTAGTTATATTATAGTATAAGACATTAACTTATCTAAGATTAACCTGCTATAAAGTCTTCAAGGGTTAAATAATCTCCTGATTGATAAGCTTTTTTAGCTTCTTCAACCTCAGCAATAATTTCTGGACTATTTTCCCATTCTTCTTCTGCTTCAAAAATTTGCTCTTCTAAAACTTCTAATAGTTGTTGCTGTTGTTCTAAATCAAGGGATTTAATAGCTTTAACTAATGCTTCAAAAGGAATAGACAAATTAACACTGGTCATTTTTATTTCAGGTTTATGCCATTATTTATAATCTATTATGACATATTCCCTAAAATTATTATATAATAGTTATAGAATTAGGATGATAAAGAACTTTGGGTAAATATGAAAAGTTATTACAAAAAATTGTTCAAGGAACTGCTCATGCTAACATTCCTTTTGAGGAATTATGTCAGTTGTTAAAACGTTTAGGGTTTGAAGAGAGAGTTCGCGGAGGACATCATATTTTTAGACGAGAGGGTATTAAAGAAAAACCCAATCTACAAAAAGATGGGAATAAAGCAAAAGCTTATCAAGTTCGTCAAATTAGAGACATTATTATTGAATATAATTTAGGAGATAAAATGTAATGTATAAATATCAATTGTTTATGTATTGGAGTGAAGAAGATCAGGTATTTATTGTTGAAGTTCCTGAATTACCAGGTTGTATTGCTCATGGAAACACCCAGATGTCTGCTTTAAATAACAGTCAAGAGGCGATTCAATTATGGATTGAAACTGCACAAGAATTTGGTGATCCAATTCCTCAACCTCAGTATCAAAGATTGATTAAAATCTAATTTATTTAAGCTCAAATTATTGAAACTATAACCCTAGTGCGCTTAGTTTTGAGGTGGTTATACCAGTTGCCTAAAGTAGGGGTCAACGGCCGTTGACCCCTACAAGGTTAACTTATGTAGTGGTTACTATAGCGCAACAGTTATCAGCAGTTATCTTATGATATATTCATTGTATAAACATAAACTCAGAAAAGAATGATAATTCAAAAAATCACAAAATGGGGGAATTCTTTGGGAATTAGACTTCCTCAAGAGATTATTAAGCAGTTAGGATGGCAAGAGGGAATCAAAGTTACCCTATCAATGGAAGACAATTCTATTATTGTTTCTGCAACTAAACCCAAATATTGTCTTGAGGATTTATTGAAAGAAGCAACCCCCCAACAACAACATGAAGAAACTAATTGGGGAGAAGCGATAGGAGAAGAGAGTTGGTAAAAATTGATGATAGAGTACCGGAAAGAGGTGATATTATCCGATTAGAATTAAATCCTCGTACCGGAAGCGAACAAGCTGGTTATCGTCCCGCTTTAGTTATTTCACCGTTAGCTTACAATCGCATATCTAAACTTATTTTGATTTGTCCCATTACTAGCCGTCAGAAAGGTTGGCCATTTGAAGTGGCTTTACCAGAATCTTTGCAAACCTATGGGATTATTTTAGTGGATCAAGTGAGAAGTATTGACTGTCAAGCCAGAAATGCTCGTTTTGTGGAAATATTGCCTGATGAAGTGATCAATGAAGTGTTAGCAAGATTAGAGACTTTATTAACCTAAATTATTTCGTAGGGGCATAATAATATTATGCCCTCACACCAATAGGAATTAACCCTGTTTAACTTCTTTTTGAGCCAATTTACGCTTAAAAGCAGTACCGAAACCAATAGCAGCACCTGCACCTAAGATGGTTAGGGGTTCAGGAACAGATTTTGGAGTTAAAGACCAATTGGCAGGGTTATAGGGTTCACTAACAAACCCTGCAGCTACTCCTGTACCCACTATTGGTCCACCAAGGAATTGAACTACTGTATCAAATAAGATGCCTTCGTCACCAGTACAATTCGGTTCGTCATTAGCACAAAAGTCCATCAATGTACCGCTAAAGGAAACTGTGGGAGGGGCTGATGATCCACCAAATCGTGTTGTGAGAGAAACGAGAAAGGGTATATCCGGGTGAGGAGAACCATTAAACATGGGCATGGTGAGGGCAGAAACAAACACCGTATCATTATCTCCTTGTACCTCTCCTTCGAGCATCCCAGAGAAAACATCCCCATTCTCTAAGGTATAGGAGAAGTTGAATAAGGCCGCCTCAGCAGCTTGGGTAAACGCACCCATCGCAACGGTAGCAACTGCTAAAGCAGTGGACAAAGAAAGTTTTTTGATCATGATAATTGGGAAAAATGACGAAAATTACTAAGTGATTCTACCTCCCCCGATTATTTTGTCAAGTTAAATCTTGATTAAGACTATTTTTTGTTATTTTCTCGGATTTTTAGCCTGATTTATAAGCATGATTCTATCGAAACTATAACTTAAGAGTGCGCTTAGTTTTGAAGTGGTCATACGAGTTGCCTAAAGTAGGGGTCAACGGCCGTTAACCCCTACAACGTTAACTTATGTAGTGATAACTAAAGCGCAACAGTTATCAGCAGTTATAAAAGCGATCGCTTCCTAGAAACATAACTGAGAGTGCGAGATGTTTGAGGTGGTACTATACCCGGATTTCTCACAAATTAATTTGAAAGCCCAATCCAGAGATGAAAAATGATAATTTTTAGGACTAATAGAAATTTTGAACCCAGATTCCGCACTTCAAAAAGTAGTATTAAATACTACAAGCCTGGGGTTAATAATTAAGTATAATTGCTTAAGCTCTTGAAGACAAAAAAGTAGGATAATTGCTTAAGTTGTTTCCTCTGTAAAAAAAGAGCGAAAAATGTCTTATTTAGAAGAAATACAAGTTAAAAATTTAGACCATTTAGGGATAGTAGCTGGTTTAATTGATGAAATAGGAATAGTCAAAATAATTAATAATAAATTAGGAATAGATGTTAGAGAAAAAATCTCAGCAGGTACAGTAGTTAAGTCTATTTTAATCAATGGACTAGGATTTGTTTCAAGACCTCTATATTTATTCAGTCAGTTTTTTCAAGATAAAGCCATTGAGAAATTGTTAGGAGAAAGAATTAAACCTGATTACCTTAATGATGATAAAATTGGGAGAGTAATGGATGAATTATATAAATATGGACTAAATTATATTTTTATTGAAGTAGTTTTAGAAGTAATTAAAAAATTTAAAATAGACCTTAAATACTCCCATTTAGATTCCACATCATTTCATTTAGATGGAGAATATAAAAGGGAAGAAGATAAAGAGAAACAGGAAGAAGAAAAAATTATTAAAGAAAGACCAATTTTTATTAAGAAAGGATATTCTCGGGATCATAGACCAGACTTAAAACAATGTGTCTTGGATTTAATAACAAGCCAAGATGGAGATATTCCATTATTTGTGAGAGTAGGAGATGGAAATGAATCTGATAAAGCTGTATTTGGAAAAGTTTTAGTAGAATTCAAAAAGCAAATAAAGTTTGATAGTATCATGGTTTGTGATAGTGCTTTATATGGTCAAGAAAATCTCCAAATAATCCAACATTTAAAATGGATAACGAGAGTTCCAATGACCATAAAAAAAGCAAAAGAATTAGTGCAAAATATAGAGGTGGAAGAAGTAAAAGATGAAGATAAAGAAAAAAGAAGTGACCTAAATTTAGAAAGTTATACCTGGAAAGAAGAAATTGTTACTTATGGTGGAATCAAGCAAACTTGGTTAATAGTCTTGAGTGAAAAAAGACAGAAAAGTGATTTGGAAAAACTAGAAAAACAACTTTCCCAAGAAGAGAAGAAATCCCAAAAATTTCTTAAAGAAATACAATCTGAAGAATTTGAACATCCTCAAGCTGCTCGATATAAATTAAAAGCTATTAATAAAAAATTGAGATTGTTGGAAATAAAAGAAGTTGAACTGATTGAAACTTACTCGAAAAAAAAGGAAAAGATTTATAAAATGATTAGTCTGATCATCAAAAAAGATGAAGAGATAAGTAGAAAGACTAAAGAAGCAGGAAAATTTATTTTAGCAACTAACTTAGTAGAGGAAAATAAATTAGAAGCTAGTGAAATTCTGATAACTTATAAAAACCAGCAATCTACGGAAAGAGGATCTCGATTTTTGAAAGATCCCTTATTTTTTACTGATAGTTTCTTCGTTGAAAAACCAGAAAGA